>OJDV01000108.1_pt1 | contig 45747 bp, 44 predicted proteins | sample 1592911 | NCBI WGS metagenome assembly OJDV01 (sample SAMN05416860, study PRJEB24817) | seawater metagenome | isolation source: Sea water | place: Canada:Atlantic | collected 2013-11 | reverse complement strand
TCAGAGCAATCAAACGTCGGATCAGGAATGATTCGGACAGTTGCATTTGCAATAGCTGTCGCTGTTGCTCCTGTCAGTCCGTTAATGCCCCAAGCCTGGTTGGCGTATTCACCTTCGCCTACACCAGCACCGACCACTAAAAGCAATTTCGCTTCGTGTGACTCACCAACCGCATAGTTTTGCACTGGCCATGTCAATTCACGGGTGTTGATCTGAGGTTCGCTACGCGTTCCATCAAGTGTTGCTGAGTTAGTTACATATTTGAACCCTGCAGGGATCTGATCGCGAATACGGATATTGGTGATTGGAGTTGCAAGGTTGTTCGTCACTTTTATGCTGTAAGGAATAAGTTCACCACGGATGACATTAGTTTTAGGAGTCGATTTAACAACAGTAAGGCCTGAAATCGGGCCCGTTGGATCGAGAGGGATGTGATTGTTGATCACATCAGCCGATGCCGGACTGAGGTTGAAGCTCAAGTAATACTGAGTGCCTGCAGCTCCCAGCGCAGGACAGCTGGCAGGACTATGAAAAGGAGCTGTTCCTGTTGGTGCTGTGTTCTGTGGTTGGACTTCTGCTGGAGCGGGAACCCCACCTACCGTTAATGTGCCTGTACAAGGTGATGGAATATTCAGCGAGTTCGGTGGTAAATAACCTGCTGGTTGAGTAACGGACAAGCTATATACGCCCGCTGGCGCTGATGGGTTTAATAGGTATTTATATAAACCATCTGCTCCAACAACTTGGTTAACATTCGCTGCTCCACCAATCAGATCGACCGCTGGATTAAACCCAGGAGGGCCTGAGAATGTAACGATTGCTCCCGGAACTGGTAGCCGAGTGACAGAGTCATAAACGACACCAGAAGGGTCAAGTGGTAAGTTTTGATCAGGTAGCAGGGTGTTTGCTGTTAGGCTGACATTTTCAATCACACCAAAGATCGTATTACTTTCAGGATGACGGAAACGGATGGTGTAGCCAGTCCCAGGCGTCAAACCTTCAAATAAATAATCACTGTTTGCATCAGTAATGGTCGTTGCTATGACAATACCGTTTTTGACGATTTCAACTGTCCAACCCTCATAGCTAATGCTTGGATCATCACGATCATGCACCTTACCTGAAATGCTAGCTGTTTGGGCGGAAGGTACGATTTCACCAAAGTTGAAACCGGTTCCTTCCACGTCCGGTGTTGTTATTTGAACCCCCGCAATCACATTACTAGGATTTTCTTTACCATTCGCAACGCCCGGAGGTTGCGTTTCTGTGATCGTGTACCCCGAACTATTTGGAAGTGGTAAGTTATTAAAACGATAAAGACCATTGTCACCAGTTACTGCTGTGAAGCTGACGGGAAAACCGTTTAGATCAGTTCCTGTCAGTGTAATTGTGACACCGGCTATACCCGGTTCGGAAGGATCTTGTTGGCCATTATCATCATTATCGTTGTAGACAATGCCGGATAATGAAGCACCAAGCTCACCAAAATTATAGTCTGACGCGCGTGTAGATGATGTCATTATGATGCCGCTGACTTGATCATTGCTGGCTGTTGAACCGCCAACATTACCTGCAGTATCTTTACCATCAGCCCAAGCTGTCGGATGTGTTTCAGTGACTGTATAACCATTGGCATCACTAGCGAGCATGCCTGTAAAGCTATAAGCACCAGTGGCATTAGTCGTTGTAGTTTGATTGACAGGGTTGTTGTTAGAGTCGTTGCCTGACAGTGTCAGCGTGACGCCCTGAATAACAGCTTCGCCAGCATCTTTAACACCATCGTTATTGGCATCGACATAAACAAATCCTGAGATAGCAGTATTAGAATCTGCAAAGTTGTATTCAGTAGCATCACCATCAGCAGGCAAAATAATATCGTTGATCACATCATCGGCAGTATTACTCGGTAGCGTGCCCACAGGCGCAGCATCGATCAGACCAACCGTATCGATATGATCCTGATAGCCAGCAGGCTGAGTTTCCTGCAATGCATAAGTACCCGGACGTAAATCGGCAAAACTATAAGCACCATTGGCATCAGTCGTGGTTACTTCATTCACAGGATTACCCAGATCATCTGTTCCTGTTAGCGTAATCGTGACATTTTCTATGCCTGGGTTTTCAGGATCTTTTGTTCCATCATTACTGCCATCGTTATAAACGAAACCGGAGATTGCTCGTCCTGTCAGTTCACCAAACAGGTAGCCTGTGACGATCGTGTTTAACGGAACATTAATATTAGTAATTACATCAGTGATTTTACTATTTGGAATGATCACACCACTGGAGTTTTCCTGTCCATCAAAGTAAGTCGCGGGAGGTGTTTCAGTTAGGGTGTATCCTGCACCGTTGCTAGGAGCAAGAGCACTGAAAGTGAAAGCGCCAGTACTGTCAGTAGGAAGCGTTAGATTGACAGGGTTGGCATCTATATCCGTTCCGGACAGTGTGACGTTAACACCAGGAATACCAGTTTCGCCGCTATCTTGAACGCCATTATCATTTACATCGATATAAACAATACCAGTCAGGACACTTCCACCTACACCCGTTTCAGCAAACAGATAATTCACACCACCCTGACCTGCAAGCAGAGGAATAGCCGTGATCACATCAGCGCCGACTGTGCCGCCCAGATCACCGGCAGTATCTGTGCCATCTGTGAAGGTCGGGGGCTGTGTTGTTTCTGTAATTGTGTAAGTTCCCGGACGTAGATCAGGGAATATAAATTGACCTGTTGAAGTTGTGTTAACAACGATAGGTGTAATCGTATTGCCTAGGTCATCTGTACCTGTCAGCGTTACTGGAATATTCGGAATGCCTGGTTCACCAGCATCCTTAATATTGTTATCAGGAGTGGCAATATCATTAAAGACAAAACCTGTCAGAGATGATTTTTTCAATTCACCAAAGAGGTAACCCGTTACATCAGAGCCAGCCGGAACGGCAATAGCACTGATAACATCAGTAGTTTTACTGTTCGCAACAATCGTTCCCGCACTGTTGTCCAGGCCATCAAAATAGGTAGTCGGATGTGTTTCGGTTACGGTATAACCAGTCGAATCACTTGGAGGCAGATTGTCGAATTTATAAGCACCAGTACCATCAGTAGTCGCTGATCCTGAGACAACATTTCCATAAAGATCTGTGCCGCTTAACGTAAGTGAAACGTTGTTGATACCCGCTTCGCCGCCACCTTTAGAGCCATCATTATTGTTGTCTTCATATACGAAGCCTGCGAGTGATGATTTTCGTACAGCAACAGAGTTGGTTTTACTGTTATTGGTAGAAACCTGATCAACCGTAGATGTCGTTACACTTGCGGTGTTATTGTATGAAGCTGCAAAGCTGGTAATCTTAACTGGCACAGTGATTGACGTAGAAGCACCATCATTCAGTAGCCCAAGATCACAACTGATCACCCTTTCACCAGCGATACCCGTAGGGCAGGTGCCTTGTGCAGGGACAGCAGGCCCAGTCAGAATCATGCCAACAGGCAGGGTGTCGCCAAGTGTTGTTTCTTCAGAAATATCTGGACCATTGTTGGTGACAACAATCGTCCAATTGAAAGTTTGATTAACATTAACAGTTGCAAACTCAGGAGTTTTACTCGTGACTTCAACATCCGCACGAATCCGAACAGTAGTCTGGTCACTGGCAGTGTTATTACCAGCGAGTGATTCGGCCTCGTTAGAAGAAACGGTAACATTGTTTTTTACAGTAGAGCCAGTGGCCGTTGGAACTGAGTCCACCCGAAAATCCAAATAACGATAAGTGGTTGCGCCTGTCTCCATATCGGGCAGATTACAAGTCATGCTTGTTGGGCTGCTTATAACTGTGCTTTGATTGTTGCAGGCTTGCCCCGGAGTCGCTGGTGTGCAGCTATCACCCTGCAAAGCCTTATCGCAAAGAAAGGTTAATGTCTGACCGGTAGCAGGTGTTAAGGTATCAATAAATTGAATACCTGTGCCATAAGATGGGCCTTGATTAGTGACCTTGATCTCATAAGTAATGATATTATTTGATGCCGTTGCAGAGTCATAGAATAAAGGATCAACTAAGTCCTTTTTCTGCACTAGAATGTCAACTTCAGGAGGGTTAACGACCAATGTTGCTGACTGGCTGTTATTCGGGTTAACCACACCTGCTAGACCATCAGACTCAAGTGTTGATGTTGTTATTGTCGCCGTATTTTCCAGATTTAATGGATAGATCAGGCTCGTGCCGTAATCAGGTCGGATTTTGACCGTGAGGGATTTTGACTCACCGGAGTTAAGCGATCCTCCAGTACATGTAACTTTTCTCGTCGGAACATCATGTGTGCAGACAGAACCTGACAAGGTTGAGCTCGCACTGATGAAGGTATAAGTCATGCCGTTAAGATTGGTGAAAGTGTCAACTATTTCTATGTTGTCTGCCTTAGATACACCTCTGTTCTTGAAGCTAATAATATATGTTGCTTCGACACCTGCTTTGATCGGACCTGATTGAACTTTGCTTTCTACCGCAACATCGGCAACTGGTTCAATTGTTATTGAAGCAGAAGCTGTATTATTTGCACGATTTGGATCACCAACATTTTGTGAAAATGCAGTGGCAGTGTTCGTCCATGGACCATCTTTTATAGGGCGAGCAACAGTAATGACTACATTGGCTGAGGCGCCATTTATAATTGTGCCCAGGTTACAAGTGATAGTTGCACCGATTGAACAAGCTGCTCCCTGGCTCGGCGTAGCTGTGATGGCCGTTACTCCATAATTAGGATTGCTGGGTGCATACATCGGAATTGGATCACTCAATACAACATTGGTTGCATCTGCACCTGTGTCACCTGTGTCATTACGGTTTGTTACTGTCAGCGTGTATGTGAGAGTATTTTCATCATCTTGCAAAGTGCCATCATTATTACCGGGAGCAAGATCCTGAACTACTTTGAGGAGATCCAGATCCGCGGTGCCACTAGTAGAAGTCGTACCACCAGCAGTAACACAATCATTAGCAGCATTAAAATCAAATTCATTTGGAGCTTGTCCTGCAGATGTACTAGTACAAGCTGTATTTTGCATTGCGCCCGTTGCAACAGCTTTTGTTGGAATGGTCAAAACAGGGGTTTGGGCATTTAGTGCAAGAGGGCCAGCATGTGTACAAGTTACGATACCACCGGTGGTATCGTTTGCCTGGTTGTAGCTACAAGTCCAACCAGTTCCTGTGCCTGGTGATGCACTGCTATAAGATTCACCAGCTGCAAGTGTATCTTCGACTTTAATAATATTTGTAGCGTTTCTGGGTCCATTGTTTTTGACACGGATAGACGATGACATCGTGCTACCTTGGGCCACGGGGTTGGGTGTTTTAGATTTTGTGATCGACAGATCAGCATGGTATCTACCAATGTTATAGTTGATTGTTTTTGAATCATTTTCAGGAATTGGATCCTGAGTGGAGCTTACCAAGCTTGCAGTATTTGAATGAGAGGTTCCCGCTGCTGGTATGTTTGCATTTGACGGAGCGGTAGCATTGATTGTGATCGCTGGTGCCGAACCTTGAGCCAATGAAGCATCTGCATCACAGGTAACTGTCTGACCGACTACATTACAGGTCCAGCCTGAACCTGAAGCACTGATCGCCGTGTAATTAGCTGGCAAAGTATCAGTTACCACAACAGCGTCTGAAGACATTGGACCATTATTAGTCACGCTTAAAGTAAAAGTGACGGGTTGCTCAGCGACAACAGGTATAGGTAAGACAGATTTATTGATGGCCATATCCGCTCCAGCAGAGACTTGAACGTCATGCGTTGCTGAATTGTTATTTGCATCACCATCAGCGGTAGTAGAACTGACAGTTGCAAGCGCAGTAAAAGTCCCAAGTGAGCTTCCAGTCACTTGTGCATTAACTGTCAGAGGAGGAGCTGTTGAACCATTAACTAAGGTCGCTGATCGATTACAAGTGATTATTTGACCTGCAGCACTACAACTCCAGCCAGAACCACTACTTGTCGTATAGCTCACCTGTGGAGGTAGAGTAAGAATTACTTTTTCATCATCAGTATCATTCGGCCCACCATTAGCAACATCAACTACATATGCGAAAGTAGAACCACCGCTGGCTGTTGTTGCGGATGAAGCATTGAAAGAAATGGACAGATCAGAACCTCGGTTGACCGTGGTTCCTTGTGTAAGAGAGTCATTCCCGTTATTGCCATCCGTGGCCGACGTCGAAACCGTTGCTGTTGAGCTGAGCGATGCAGGACCAGCACTCGTTGCAGTCATCGTAATATCAACGTTGATCGGAGAGCCGCCAGCAAGCGTTCCGGTTAACGTGCCAAAGTCACAAAGTACGGGGCTAGTTCCTGTACAAACACCTGGAGACAGATTAGTGACGGTGGCGCCTGATGGGATCGTAATAGTCAAGTTAGCGTCAGGTGCATCTTCATTACCGCTGTTCTCCACGGATAACAGATAGTGAAACTCACCACCTGATGTGACTGGGTTTGGGTTGGCCGTAAAACTCGAAATATTCATGTCCACTACGGCTTGTGCGGCGAGTGGTGTTACCAGCAGAATTGAAGTGAGCGTTGCTTTAGCAAGATGTTGAAGATGTTTAAACATGTAGTTTCCCTTTCTTAAAAAATTTAGACTGGGGTAGGCTTAAGCAAGGATGATGCCAGTGAGTATTTTTCGGTATTAATCTTTAAAAAATCATGAGGTTAGGGGTTATTTCTGAGAACAAATATAGTTCAAAAATATTTGAACCATTTCATGTTAACTTTCATGATCTCATCATGTCTTTAATGGACTGACATAACTAAGGTTAGAGCGTACAAGTGACTACTTGTAGTGAGATTGCTGCAGTGTTTTCTAGCGGTGCAGTTTATTTAGAAAAGAAGTTTTGAACGAGAAGGAATGAACCTGATCAGATTTTTAAGCGTAATGACTGTCTTTGTCTGATGGGGAAAAGAACCTTAGCTTGAACCATACTAGGCGCGACGATGCCCATTTGTTCTGAGGAGAGGCTGTATTTATTTTCACCACGAACCCAAATATTACCGAGTCGATCTATTTTTTTAATCCGTTTGATCAAACGGCCATAGATTGGATGCTTAAAAATTATAAGATCGTTGGTGGATAGTTTGCGGTAATAACGAGAGGTGACAACAAAGTCACCCCCCGATAGGGCTGGAGCCATGCTTTGCCCATGTATTTTTACAATACCGATCATGAACTGATCTTATCCTAACTTAGGATATACAACTTGTTGTGCTGGTGGATATGGGCAAGTTGCTGTGTAAGTTTCTACACCTTTAGTTTTCCAGAATGCTTCTGCAAACTCATTAACCAATTTCAATAGTGCTAGACCATTTTCTTGATCAATGGTTTGGCGACATTTAGAACCAGTTAGCATAATGTTGTGTACAAGTTCATGAATGCCTGGAACTTGATCAAATTGTGGTTGTTTGAAGTAATCACCCCAGGTGATGCGAACTTCTTTTTTAACAACTTCAGCATGCTCTTCTTTTTGAGCCACTAAGCGAGAAAGTTTAGCGTGATCTGCAATTGTTAAAGAATCTTTATCAGCAAGTTCTTTAATTTGATCAAGCATACGGATAACAGTCAAAGCAGCGATTTGAGCTGTACTTGGGTCGTAAATACCACAAGGGACATCGCAATGCGCAGAGGCAGTTTCAAAATTTATAGATTTATCTAGCGTGGCTAATATTTTATGTAGCATGATTCTTTTTCCTATTTTTAGTGTGGTTACTTAAGGACAGTCGGTTTATTAACCAGTCGATACCAACTGCTAATAGTACGGCCATAAGGGCTAAGATAATAGAGTGAATAAATGGACTTATCCAGAGGTTTGTCTCAAGTTCTGGGCGCGCTGAAGCAGTTGTCGCAAAAAGAATAGTGCACAAGCTGCTATATATAAGGGAAAAATTTTTCAAGAGATATCTATAAGCGTTATATAAAAGAAAGTTTTTCTAAGGGTTAAATCAAGTGACATAGTTAAGATCAACATTTTTTGAGTTTCTTGTAATAGTCCAATAAGTCATTATCGTAATGTTGTTTTTGTATAAATAGATTGTTGTTTGTCACATAAACCATGAGTGAATCCTACTGTCAGTAACTAAAGAGTGAGCTGTTAGTCATACCCTAAGTTAAAGAGTGTTGGACGTGTAAGCGTAAGTACTCTGTTTATAGCCAAAATTCATAAATATTTATGCTTGACTAATGCAATGAGAATCATTATCATTATTAATAGCTGCTAAGTCAAGATGAATTATTTAACCGAATTAGATTCTCTATGACGAAGTCTCGTAAAACAGACGTAGTAGCTAATGTGACAGTAGAGATCACTCTCTCTTCTCTTCTGTCTTTCTCCAGAGCTCTTGTGGATCATCGGTCGGATGATCCACCTTTTTGAACTTTAAGCTCTGGCTATTAAATATTTTTTTAAAATAATTTGAAATGAATTTTATGCCGTTTATCAGAGAGTGAGTGGAGCACTTTTTAAATTATTAAAAGGAAAAAATAATGAAAACACAACCATTGTCAGCTTCAAGTGTTGAACAAAATAAACGATATTTTTCTACATCAGATATTTTTCAGGGTGGAAAAGAAGTGCTCATTGAACATCACGGTGAGTACTATCAGTTACGTATTACAAGGAATGGAAAGTTAATTCTAACAAAGTAACCTTAAGTTCAAATGAATAGCTGAGAAAATCTTAAAAAGATTAAGCTGTTAATGAAACGTGATTATTAATCCAGCAAGTCATCAAGTTTAGGACATTGAAAGTGAAGAATAAAATTGAATTGGTATTCTATTCAGAGACAGGCAATACAAAATAGATTTTGTAACAGGGTATTAACGGGTTAAATATGAAAGCTAATAATTTCAGTGAGCAGTGTTAGTTATAATTAGTATTTGTGGGACTATTAATGATGATCAAATGCTTGTTTTTCGGGCGAAAGCAACCAGGTTTTTAGTTTCTAGTTTTATTCCTAACTCATCATTGATCGCGTAATTACTTCGACTCGGGCTAGTGCATAGAATAATACTGCCATCTGGTAGCTGGAGATCATAATTAAATGTTTCACCTCGAAACTTTTTAGTGAGTACTCTGGCACGTATTTCTGCAGATTGATCGAAGGTGATGTCGTTAGGACGGATCAGAATTTCGACGTTATCATTTATTTTGAAGCTTTCAGCAGATGTGCAATGTATAACGCCTAGTCCAGTAGCTACTCGATCTTTATCGACCACAATTCCTGAAATAAACTCACCACTACCTATGAAATCAGCAACAAAATGGTTACTTGGTTTATAGTAAAGTTCATAAGCACTATCCCATTGTTGCAATTGTCCAGAGTGCATTACACCGATTTCATCGGCTAGGGTGAATGCTTCGGATTGATCATGGGTGACGAATATGGTGGTGATATCTGCATGTCTAAGAATCTCCAAAACGTCGAACGCAACCTGTTGGCGGAGTTCTGAATCCATGCTTGAAAAAGGTTCGTCGAGTAATAAAACTTCTGGTTTGGGGGCAAGTGCGCGAGCTAAGGCAACGCGTTGTTGTTGACCCCCAGAGAGTTGATGTGGAAATACGTTTCCTGAGTCGGGCAAGCCTACCATTTGTAATAAGCTATTTACTCGACCATTTTTCTCATCACGACTCATACCTTTTAAACCAAAGGCTATGTTGTCATTAACGTTTAGGTGAGGGAACAACGCAAAATCCTGAAAGACCATACCAACTCGTCGTTGCTCTGGCGCTTTCGCCCAGCCTTCATGGCTGACTTCTTTGCCACCAATATAAATTTGACCGGTTGTTGGTAATTCGAAACCAGCAATCGTTCGTAGCAATGTTGTTTTGCCACAACCACTGGGACCTAAAAGACAACCAATTTGGCCACGATCAAGGCTTAAGCTGATGTCCTTAATAATAGTTTTGCCCGAAAAGCTGACGGCAATATTTTTTAGTTCAAGTTGTTTCATGTCCGGGCCGAGATTGACTGATTGATCGACTTAATAAGATAACAGGGATTATACCTGCTACGACGATGGCAAGCGCGGCTGTTGATGAATCAGCTAGGCGTTCATCAGAGGCAAGTTCAAATGCTCTAACCGCAAGCGTATTAAAGTTAAATGGACGTAAGATCATGGTTGCAGGTAATTCTTTTAATACATCGACAAAAACTAATAACAAAGCCGTTAGAACAGCGCCCCGCATGACCGGAATATGAACTCGACGTAATAACTCAACAGGACCACAGCCGAGGAGTCGTCCCGCTTCGTCGATGGAAGGTTTTATTTTGCCTAAGCCGGTCTCTACAGCATGCAAAGAAATCGCAAGAAAACGAACAATATAAGCAAATAGGACAGCGAATAAGGTGCCGCTCAAGAGTAGACCGGTTGAATAATTAAAATGTTCACGCATCCATGTATCAACGCTATTATCAAATAATGCAAATGGGATCATAACGCCAACGGCGATGACGGCTCCGGGGATAGCATAACCCATGCTCGCAAAACGGACTGCAGAGAACGTAAGTTTGGATGGGCGTAGACGTTGTCCATAAGCTAGGAACAAGGCTAGTAAAAGTGTCACAACGGCAGCAATAGCAGCCAGTAAAAAACTATTAAGCGCGAGGGTTCCGAACTGGGCATTGAGCATTTTTTCGGATGTACTTATCGCCCATTGTAGGAGCTGACCTGCGGGTAATATAAAACCAGCGAATAAGGGAAGTAGGCAGGCAAGGAATGCAAAGAAAGCAGAAAAGCCTTTCAACTGATAGCGCGGTAAACGTTTATAACGACCAGTGGTGTGATGAAAACGAGCTTGGTGTCGAGATAATTGTTCTATGACAACTAATATAATGACCATACCTAATAAGAAGGTCGCTAATTGTGCTGCGGCGGCAGTACTATCCAGGCCAAACCAGGTTCTAAAAATACCCGTCGTGAATGTGTTGATACCAAAGTATTTGACGGTACCGTAATCAGCCAATGTTTCCATCATCGCTAATGAAATACCTGCAACGATAGCCGGGCGAGCAAGGGGTAGGGCGACCGTAAAAAAACTACGCCAAACACCGCAACCTAATGTTCGACTAGCTTCTAACACACACACCGATTGGCTGAGAAAAGCAGTACGGGTGAGTAGGTAAACGTATGGATATAAAACCAGTGACAACATACTGATCGCACCACCCATGGAACGAATTTCTGGAAACCAATAATCTCTATATCCAAGATCAAAGGTGTCACGTATCCAGTTTTGCACAGGCCCAGCGACATCAAACATACCCGTGTATGTATAAGCCAAAATATAAGCGGGGATAGCCATGGGTAATAATAAGGCCCAGCTAAAAAATTTACGACCAGGAAAGTCGCATAAGCTTGTCAGCCATGCAGTGGATACGCCCAATAAAAGCGTTCCAAGACCAACACCGATCACAAGGGTCAGTGAATTGAGAATGTAATCTTGTAAGACCGTTGCGCGAAGATGTTGCCAGATATCGCTAGTGGATGGGGCAAATATAAAGCTGATGACGGCCAGCGCAGGGATAGCGAGGATGACGGCTAGCAGTAAAATGCCTGATTGCCATGGATCTAATAATTTTCCTCGCATAAATTACCGTAGCTTATTTCCAGCCAGCTCGATCCATTAACATAACGGCTGCGGCATTGTTGCTGCCAAGTTTATCGATATTCAGGTTATCAGCTTTAAAGTCACCCCAGCCTTTCAACGTTTCGCTGGACTCTACCGATGTTTGCACAGGATACTCGAAGTTAACCTCGCCATACCATTTTTGTGACTCAGCACTCAACAAGTGTTGTAGCAACTTAACGGCTGCCGCCTTATTTTTTGCATGTGCTGTAACACCTGCACCACTGACATTTATATGGGTTCCACGATCATCTTGGTTCGGCCAGAATAGGCTTGTTTTCTTTGCTGCCTGAGCTTCTGACTCATCAGGTGAAGCCAACATTTGATCATAGTAATAGGTATTGATCACGGCTAGATCACATTGACCTGCAGCGACCGCTTTTATTTGGTCACGATCACCACCTTTCGGTTTTCGTGCCATATTAGCAACCAAACTTTCAGCCCATTTTTCAGTGGCTTCTTCACCATTGGCTTCGATCATTGATGCCACTAAAGACTGGTTATAGACATTGTCAGATGATCGAATACAAATACGCTTTCCCCATTTAGAGTTGGCCAAATCTTCATAGCTTGTAAGCTCAGAAGCCTGAACACGTTCGTTGGAGTAAGCGAACACTCTTGCTCTTAATGAAAGGCCATACCAAAACCCTTCTGAATCACGATAGGTTACAGGCACGGCTGCCTCTAGTTCTTGATTAGAAATAGCTTGTAAAACATGAGCTTCTTTTGCGCGGTGTAAGCGACCGGCATCAACGGTTAGGAATAAATCAGCGGGTGAATTTTGACCTTCAGCGACAAGACGTTTTAACAAGGCATCAGCTTTACCTGTAATAAGGTTAACCTCGATACCAGTCTGTTCTGTAAAAGAATCCAGCAATGGCTTAATCAGAGCTTCCTTACGAGCCGAGTAAATATTCACTTCCTCGGCAAAGCTTGTAATACTTGCTGTTACTGAAGCAAGCCCAAACAATAAAACAGTAGAAAACTTAAGCATAAAGTTTACATCCTTTAAATCTTTTTCAATAAGAAAATCTATTATCGCATAGCTGATAATGATATGCATTTGCAATATGTTTATGATCTAGCCTACACATTAATAATGAGAATCTTATTTACTGAGGTTGCTATTTTCATTCTTATTAGTTTGAGAAGTTAAAGAGAGCACTAATAGAGATGAGTCAAAAAAAATCCGGTGACTACTGTGTAACAAATGATAGTGAAGGATGAATTTCGAAGGGAACAAGAAAAGCGTATTAACTCAGTTGCTAAGAATCTTCAAACAGTAACTATCGGCTTGATACTGCTGAAGCATGCACTTCACGAACGTGTCTCGCACATTTTCCACATTGAGTAGCGCAACCTAGCTTTTTACAAATTGTGCTGACAGAACTATTCGGTTTTTGTGTCTCGGCCTGGATATCCTTTTCTGTGACGGCACTACAAATACATACGTACATGATTCAACTCCTACATGGTTATGATAATTATTTTATGCGAATGATAATGATTGTCAATAGTCTTATCGTCATAAGTATCAGAACCTTTAATTATAGAAGTGTGAACGATAATGATTTATATTAATATTATAGCCTTAAAACAATGAGTTATGTGTTGTTTTTATTGTTATATAGCTTAAGCTTCATCCATCTAAGCTGATGATGACTTAGCGGAGTTTATGGATGATTTTTGGTTTAAGCAGGGGAATTACTGATGAAAGATAATGCGAAAGTGACAAAATACCTAAATAGAGTATTGAAAAATGAGTTAACAGCGATCAACCAATATTTTTTGCATGCACGTATATTTAAGAACTGGGGCCTAGAAGAGCTCAACGAACGTACTTATAAAGAGTCTATCGCTGAAATGAAACACGCGGATCAGTTGATCGAACGTATTTTATTTTTAGAAGGTTTACCAAATCTGCAAGATTTAGGTAAGTTGATGATAGGTGAAGATGTAGAAGAGATGCTGGCCAATGATCTAAAGTTTGAAATGGAGAGCCGAACGCTATTACTTGAATCAATAGCACACTGCGAGAAGACTCAAGATTATGTAAGCCGCGAGTTATTTGAAAAAATTCTCGAAGACGAAGAAGAACACATTGACTGGTTAGAAACTCAATTAGCACTTGTCGAAAAAATGGGTATCCAGAACTATATACAAGCACAGGTTGGAGGAGAGTAAGACATGAAAGGTGATAAAAAAGTAATCAAATATCTTAATTCTTTACTGTCAGGAGAGTTAACCTCTGCAGATCTGTATTTTTTACAGTCTTGTATTTTTAAAGACTGGGGAATGGATAAACTGCAGGCTCAGTTTAAGCATGAAATGGAAGATGAGCTGGGGCATGCTGAAAAGTTGATTGACCGAATTCTCTTTTTAGAGGGCGTACCTAACCTAGCAGGTCGTGATGAAATAAAGTACGAGAATAACGTTGAAGACATGCTTAAGTACGATCTGAAGTTAGAATATGAAGTGATTGATAATTTAAAAGAGGCTATTGCTTATTGCGAGTCTTGTGGTGATTATCAAACCAGAGAAATTCTGGAAGTTTTACTGACTGATACTGAAGAAGATCATACCTTTATGTTGGAAACGCAAATCGGCCTGATCGAAAAAATGGGCATTGAAAACTACATTCAATCAAAATCATAAATGAAAGAATATCGAGGGTAGACTTTAACCTGCTCTCGATACTCTTGCTAGTAACTCGGTTATTAACTAAGGTTTTTAAATTGACTTTTCAAGATACGCATTGTTCGTGTCGTTAGTTGTACTTCTTTTAAAAATAAGATTAAGGCTATCACTAAGGATATCATCGCGAAGATGAACAGAGTTAAAATGAGTGAACTAATTCCTTGTGACCAAAAGCTGCTTAGGAATAAGCTAATGATCAGTAAGCTGATCAATAAGCCTGCTGTGGTACAGAAACCAATCGCGTAATTAATAATAGCCATTCGCTTCCATAAAACTTTTACTTCGTCTTGTGATACTGCCTCTTTCTCAGTTTGATTTGAAGAAGATTGTTGTAATTTGAGAATGCGAGAACGATCAACAATTCTTCCTAATCGACCCGACATAACGCCTAAAAATCCTGCAATGGCAGCTAGCAAGAAGACCGGAGCTACAGATAGTTCGATGATGTGGGATAAGTCGGTGATTACGGTTAATGAGTCCATGTGGGTAGTGTCTTATATTATTAATAATGATTGAAAAGTGTAGCACGTTAGATGCGAGCAGAGCTTTAAAAATATTGTTTATTAAACTCGCTAGTGAGTAGTTTATAAGGGTCATGTTTTAGCTTAATTTTTTTGAATTTGAGTCAGTTTGGATAAGCTGTTTGAAATTACTGCTTGCTTGGAAAGTCTTGATAGGTAACCTTTGTGGTGAGTTGAATCAATAATTTCACGAGCTCAATTTTTGCACTTATCTAAAGGCAGCTGATCGAGATCCGTATTCAGATATAGAGCAGCAGGGATAGAATTCGTTTCAGCATAATACGAATCTTCTTAAAAATGGGGCACTCTTTTTTATTCCAACATCAGCTTGATCTTATTGATGGTGTTTAAGTTTCGACCTGTAGCTACTGTGCCTAAGCACTGCTCTAGTTTAGCGACCAGTTTAGAACGGCCAATGCCTTCGGGTGCTGATAGGTAGAAAGTAGTTTCGTTTAAAGAAAAATTTTCACTTGTCGCAATTAGTGACTCAAGTTTTGTGAGATCTAAATTAGGTTTTTTCTGACAAAAGTAGATATGTGCAGATTTTCCTTCGGCAGACTTAAAAGGGTTTTGGTCTGTTATGCGTTCAAATTCAGAACATTCCAATACAATAATTTCAGGTAAAAAACCAAAATTATTTTCGATGATAAAGCCTATTTTGTTTATTTCTTCTTTAATGGCTTGTAAGACAATATTTCCTGTTTGTATATAGGTTTTAATATTTTTAAAACCACTTTCTTCTAGTAAAGGTTTAAGTTCTCTCATCGGGAGTAGGTTCTTTCCTCCCACATTAACTCCTCTTAATAACACGACGTAAGTTTTCATTAGGTTAGGTGGGTTCTTTGTTTTCTACTTCGTGTTCACGACAAATAAGCTGTATATCCGTGTTTTCTAAAGGTTGTTTAACGAGGTTACAAAAGTAAGTTCCATCACTGAGCTTGCTGTTATAACGACAGCTGGAACAGATGCCAAATGACTTCATGTTGTTTGTTTTGATTAGGCCTGTAATTAAGGTGTGTAATCCTTGTTCAATCTCTATCTGTTGTTGCTCTGATAATACTTCGCAAGCGTTAACAAACATTTCTGTTGGAATGGTTGTTTGCAGTAGCTGTTTACCCTTTGCAGTTACTTTTAAATGAGCAGTACGCTTGTCATTTTCATCTGCGTGTTTCGTTATTAGTGCTTTGGTTTCCAAAACTTTGAGTGTCTGCGAAACAGTGCCCTTGGTTTGTCCTAAATATTCGGTAACCGCCATCGGTGTGTCTGAGAACTGATTACACTGTGAAAGATAATGGAGGATCTCAAGTTGTACAGGCTGTAGTCCATAAATTGCCCCAGCTTGTCTGGCACTGACTTTAAGGAGTTCGCTCAAACGCTCAACAGAGTTATAAATGTTAGAAGTGTTCATGTGAATATAGTATCGACCAAAAACTATCTTGACAAGAGGGATTTTATTAAGCTAAAGTTTATATTGTATCGAGTCGATACTATATATCCATTGAGGAGAAGAAAATGAACAAAGCTATATTTTACCATGCAGGTTGTCCAGTATGCGTCAGTGCAGAACAGCAAGTACTTGAAGCGTTGGACAAAAATCGTTTTGAGATCGAACTCGTTCACCTAGGAGAAGATCCATCTAAGATCAGTGCGGCAGAGCAAGCTGGGGTGTTGTCTGTTCCTGCACTTTTGTTAGACGGTCAAGTATTTCATATAAATTTTGGAGCTTCGCTCGCTGCAGTAAAAGGTGAGGAGTGATGAAAACACGATTGATCACTATTATGATCCTATGCGGGCTATCATTTTCTACTTATGCAGATGGTGAGCACTCTGGAGGCATAAAGTCACCTAAGGGAAGTTCTAAGCTTGCGCCGTTCGATATTATTCACACACAGATCACAACAGAAGGAAATGTTGCTACTTTTCATATGGCTGTATCTGGTCGGGCGGGTCTTAATAAACCGAGTCCTACAGGCGAATTAGCTGGGAGTAGGGTGTTTTCGTATGTATGGCCAACATCCATCGATAGTTATGAGGTTGGGTTTGAAAAAGGGGCTGGTATTTTAGCGTTGGCAGTAACCACGCATCCTGATTTTGATGACACGCCACTTTATGATGAAAATCGAGATGGCAATACCGCGAATGATGGCAATATCTGGCATAGTCATTGGGTGGTACTACAGCCGAATGAACGTTGTGGAGAAGGGGCGCTTGGAGTCGTTGATATTCCTAAAGACACCAAACCACGTTTACCTAAAACTTGGCCGGGCTTACCCATTCTTTTAGATAGCCCAGGATGGGATCCTACTTTTTCGGATGAAACCATTGAGGTCCGTGTTCCTTTTGAGGAGATTGATACTATTAAAAGTATTAACTTTGATGGGGTCACAGCCGGTTTGCGCGTCAATCAAAGTGTTCATGCGCCGCTACTGTGTGTGGTGAATGTGATGGATGTTGCTTCTGGAAACTTGAGCCTGCCGGGACAAGTTAATAAGTAATAGTGGGTAGAAGAAAGCTCCCTGTTCAAACCTATGAGCGGGGAGTTTTTTTATTTGAGGCGATCAATCATTGAACAACTGCCTGATCTTTTCAACACGTTTACGGTTTACGCCAAGATCGCTGTAGCCCAACCGTGAAGCCGAGCGTACATGACAAGCTCTGCTATCGATATCCAAAAAAAACTCCAGATCATCTACAAAGCCTAATATGAAAGACTTACACTCGACATGCAGATAGTTTTCGTTAGAGCTGATAATTTTGAATCCACGTTGTTTTTCTAAGATCTGAAGCAACTTTTGCATCTCCATGTCTATTGGCTTATTGAAAGCGAAAGGCGCGATATAGTGAGTTTCAGAATCTGTCAAACTGGATACACAATTGGGAGACTGAGGACAGTCACTAAGACGGTTATTACTAATCCCAAGATGCTCTGGACGTTGTCCGCTAAGAAACATAGCTGTGAATCCTATAAGAATAAAAATAGCAAGAAAAAGTACCGCAGAGATTCTAGTATAGATCAACTTTTTCCTTATTTTAATTATTTATAATGAGCCGTTATTCAGCTCGTTTTAATAGTGGTTTTAATCGTACAACTATAAAGCTTGTTGCTGCCATTGAAACATGATGAGCATCGTTGAAATAAGACCAATTTTCATTGTTGGTGAGGCATTCATTTTCACAGAAAATCTTGTAAGGATGAATAACAATTGCTTTGTGGGCATATTGACTGAAGAACTCAAGAGATTCTTCTTTGATCTCTCTATAGATTAGCGTGGTAATTAAATATCCGCTAATGACAAAGAAGATATCAACACCAACAAAGCCCCCGGAAATAACACTTATGCCGGAATGAAATAATATTACTGAGAGTACTGCGATGGCTCTTAAGCCATCAATGTCTTGTCTATAGTTCAAAATAAAACCAGATTTTAATAAGATCCCCCGTGAGTTCATAAGGATCTTGATATCGGGTAGTTCAACCTCGCCAGCGTCAAGAAGGTTGACTGAGTTTGCTTTTCTCTTTAAGGAGCAGGTGGTTCCTCAGGACGATTGTCTGCGATACCACCGATTTCTTTATCAATAAAGTACAAGCCTTTGCCTTCTATGCCGATCATTTTGATCTTATCGAGTATTGAGCCGATAAGGTGTTCTTCTTCGTGTTGTTCCGCGACATACCATTGCAAAAAATTAAAGGTTGAGAAATCTGCTTCGTCATAAGCGGCTTTCACTAACATATTGATCTCTTTTGTGATCTGGCACTCATGTTCAAATGTCGCTTCAAAAACTTCTTGGACATTTTTATAGTCAGAGCGAGGCTCATCTATCGCGCCGATTAAGGCCATGGAACCCGCTTCGTTGACGTAGTTAAACAAGCGGTTCATGTGCTGCATTTCTTCATCAGCATGCTGTTGCAGGAAGCGGCCACAACCATCTAGGCTGTTGGCATCACACCACGAACGCATTTGTAGATAGAGATTAGAGGAGTAAAACTCGAGATTGATCTGCTTGTTTAAAAGTGTCGTTAGTTTTTTACTTATCATGCTTGCTCCAAGTTTGTTATTGGCGTTTGGTTCTATACTTCAGCCGTAAACGATAGATGATACTAACTGTGGATAAATGGTCAAAGCTTATCTGCAGATTTTCTTAACTTGAAGTGCTATTAAGATGTAGTCATGGTTGGATCAAGCTTTGAAATAGAACAGAATATGACTGTTTTATATAGGATTTATCTTGATCCCAAAACTCCACTCCAAATCATTAGCTTGTGATTTTTGTCTAATGTTCTCCAAAGGAACAATATTATCAGAATCAGAATGTTGTTCTTTAGGAGCACTATTGCAAGTGCTCATACTCTCGATACATGAAAGTAGGAATAGATTCTTTAACAATAGATTCATACCATAACGTTCTGGGTGGAGAAAATCTTGTTGTTCGATTTCCCCATGCTCAAGCATTTCATTGATCCTTGTTAGTGACCATTCCATATAAACTTGTCCTGTTCTCGCGTCAAGAACACGTAAGCGAGGCTGGCCATTCTCTATTTTTGCATCAACCGCGTACTGCATAAAACCTCCTATTTTAAGTAATCTATAAATGAGAATTATTCTCGTTTAATAATTAAAGGTCATAAACCTCCTTATGTCAATCGCATTGATAAGCATTATCGTTAATAGCTCCGCATTCTTTAGAATAAAAAAAGACAATTGGCTTCATGGAGACTATTGCGGCAGGTAAAGCTGGTTTTACAAAAGGAAACGTCAAACAGCAGAAGTCCCATCACACGGTATTTTTATGCCCTAAATCACAATCGTATTGATAATCCTTATCATTTACTGTAAGATTCTATTAATCCTATCGAGGATATTAGGATTTGTTACGTATGTGCTTTATATAATTGGAACAATGAGGTTTTTATGAAAATGAAATTGATCAGCAGCGCGATCGCGCTAACTTTAGGAATGGGCCTAGCAGAAGTCGCTATCGCCGAATCAGCACCGAGTCCTGAAGAAATGTGGAAAATTATCCAACAGCAGCAAGAAACTATCGAAACGCTGAAGTCTAAGTTGGATAACACGGAACAAAAAGTAGTCGCGACAGAAGAAAAAGTCGCCGCTAATACCGTAGCGGTTGAAGAAGTCGAAGAATCTAGTGGTTCGTTGTTAGGCGAGAATACGACTGTTGGTGGTTATGGTGAGCTGCACTATAACAACCTTGACGGTAAAACGGATTCAGTTGATCTGCATCGTTTTGTTCTGTTCTTTGGTCATGAATTTTCTGATAAGTGGCGTTTTTTCTCCGAGCTAGAAGTTGAACATGCGTTGGCTGGTGATGATAAGCCAGGTGAAGTTGAGTTAGAGCAGGCGTATCTTGAGTATGATATTAATGCAACGAATCACGTAAAAGCAGGTTTATATCTCGTACCTGTTGGTCTGATCAATGAAACGCATGAGCCACCAACTTTTTACGGTGTTGAACGTAACTCTGTAGAGAAAGATATAATTCCTGCCACATGGTGGGAAGCAGGTATTGGTTTGAATGGCGAAGTTTCACCGGGTTGGAAGTATGACGTTATGCTGAGTTCTGGTTTAGAAACATCCGCTGCGAACTCTTATAAAATTCGTAACGGTCGTCAAAAAGTGGCGAAAGCGGTGGCTGAAAATGGCGCTCTTACGGGTCGTATTCGTTACACAGGCGTTCCTGGTTTAGAGATTGGTGTCACCGGACAGTATCAGCAAGATCTCACACAAACAGAGGACATCAGTGCAAACCTGTTAGAAGCACATATTGATTTTGAGCGTAATGGTTTCGGTCTACGTGCTTTGTATGCAAGCTGGTGGTTGGATGATGGCCCTGCATTGACAGGCCCAGCAGCAATAGGCGCTGATCGTCAGACAGGTTTCTACATCGAGCCTTCCTATAAATTCCGTACTCCGATTGGTGAAGCTGGTGTGTTTGTCCGCTACCAAGAGTGGAATAATAAAGCTGGCGGTAATGCTGATGACAACGAGCAAGTTGATATTGGTTTGAACTACTGGCCTGTTGAAGATGTGGTCTTCAAGTTTGATTATCAGTTCCAAAATGAGAAAGCTGGCGATCATGATGGTTTCAACCTAGGCATTGGTTATCAGTTCTAGTTGAAAGTCTGAGATCCTTAACCTAAGATTCGGGCACTTTATAGTGTCCCGTTTTGTATGAGACCATACCGCTACAAAAAATAAATAAACAGAATGAAAAAGCAGCTCTCAATAACCCTCTTCCTTTTCAGTTGCCTGCTGATCAATTCAGCGATGGCATTAGATCAGCGCCAAGATATTGATCTATTTTTAAGTGAGGTATTTGCCGGAGAAGCGCCAGATCGACAACGACTGAAATTGGATGCTGATCTAAAAGCCCAGATCAAGAAAATACTGGGACATAAAATCCGAGGCAGCCGGTTAAGATATTGGTTGCAAGACGAGCGCTCGGTTTGGATCCTCGAAGAAATTGGTAAAACAAAACCGATCACGACCGGACTTGTGGTAAATGCGGGTAAGATCGAGCAATTAAAAGTTTTGAAATTTCGTGAAAGTCGGGGCGGCGAAATCCGTTACCCCTTTTTTACGGATCAATTCAAAGGCGCAGGTTTAGATGCACGCAATGATCTCGATCGATCCATTGATGGCATTTCAGGCGCGACCTTATCGGTGAGAGCGATGAAAAAGCTGGCAAGGATTTCTATCCTTTTGCATAAACATGTGCTCAATTTACCGAGCAGGCAATAATGAAGACCTATCGTAAACTAAGAAAGTGGCATCGAACACTCGGAGTTAGCAGTGCGATTTTTGTGGTCATACTGACCATCACAGGGCTCGCTTTAAATCATACAGAACGACTAAAACTAGATCAGAGGTTTGTAGGTTCATCCATCTGGATGGATCTGTATAACATATCTCTCCCGAAAGACCCCAGCAGTTTTGCAACGAAAAACCATCAGGTAACTCTGTTAGCGGATCGACTTTACTTTAATGCTACCGAGTTAGAAGAGCAGGCAGATCAGCTCTTCGGCGCAGTAGAATTAGCAGGCACGGTTATCGTCGCAATTTCAGGTGAAATATTATTACTAGAGCAAGATGGACAGCTGATCGAAAAACTCACAGGCAGTGAAGGCGTGCCAGCTGGAATGGAGCGTATCGGCCTGAGCTCTAAGAATAAGTTGATCGTCTACGCAGCTCACGGTGAATACTCAACTGATCTGGATACGTTGGAATGGTTAGAAAGTCCGAGTACGAGTTCGAATATTAAGTGGTCAACAGAATCAATCATAAATGAGCCACTAAAAGCCAAGTTAGCGAAAGCTTATCGTGGTAAAGGCTTGTCATTAGAGAGAGTTCTGCTTGATTTACACAGCGGTCGCATATTAGGCAGTTGGGGCGTTTATTTAGTCGATGCTGCGGCATTACTCTTTTTGATTTTGGCCATAACGGGGGTGTGGATGTGGTCAAAAACAAGAAAGCAATAATCCGATCAAACGACTGACGCCAATATGACAGCAGCTGCTATAAAAAAGAATAATTTTGATCTTGTTAGATTTTCATTGGCTATTATTGTCTTTTTCTATCATGTGAGTGTCCTTACGCAACTTCCTGAATTGACTGGTTTGGGGATATATTTGAGTGCAGAGTTTGCTGTAGATGCATTTTTTGTTGTTAGTGGATTTTTAATTTTCATGAGTTACGAAAATTCGCCATCAATTAAAAGTTACTTTTTGAAAAGGCTCCGAAGAGTCGCTCCTGCCTATATCGCTGTAATTTTGATCTGTTCTATAGCTTTTTTCTGCATATCTTCTTTTGATTTTAATCACTATTTTTCTTTTGCATGGTTGAAGTACATTGTGATGAATATGGTGACTTTAAATTTTTTACAGCACAGTTTGCCCGGTGTTTTTGAAGAAAATTTTATGTCCGCAGTTAATGGAGCTTTGTGGACGATTAAGGTTGAGGTGATGTTTTATTTTTCTGTACCCATCGTTATCTTTTTATTCACAAAGGTTAATAAATGGCTAGTGATGACTAGTATTTACGTGATAGCGACTATTTACTCACTGACGATGGTCTATCTTGAACAAAAAACAGGCAACGGTTTATATTTAATTCTGGAAAGGCAGCTACCGGGACAAATGTCTTTTTTTATTTCTGGGGCATTTCTCTATTATGGCTTTGATCGTTTCAGTAAGCATTCAACATTGATCTTCGTGGTTGGAGTTTTGGTGTTTACGGCCTCAAAAGCGATGGGCTTGTACTTTTTTTATCCGGCATCGTTAGCGGTCATGGTTATTTATGGCGCACTGATTTTTAAATATGTAGGTAATTGGGGAAGATTTGGAGACTTTTCATTTGGGATCTATATCTGGCACTTTCCTTTAACGCAACTTTTTATTCAGCTAGGTTATTTTGATTCCAACCCTTTCTTGGCTCTTGCTGCGCTTGTGTTGAGCGTTATGTTCGCCGCCTACCTGTCATGGCACTTTATTGAAAAGAAATTCCTCAATCAGAATTCTCACTATCGAAAAGTCGAAACCTTATAAAGCGGCGATCAAGCCTTTAATCCTGATGTGAAGGTTTGCTAGCTCATCAGTCGAATATTTAATGGCTTCACCAATGCCCCAAATGGGTGCAGGCCAAGCAGGATCATCTTTATAACGGACAACATGGTGAATATGCAGCTGTGGGACGATGTTACCAAGCGCGGCGGTGTTCATTTTATCGGCGTTGAAAAGCTCGGATAGCTTTTGCGTTAGGTAGATCGACTCTTTACGTAGCTGTAATTGATCTGATTCTGAAAGCTGAAATATTTCTAAAGTGTCAGAACATTGCGGTACTAATATAAACCAAGGATAGCGGCGGTCGTTCATTAAAAGAACACTGCAAAGTTTGAACTCGCCGAGGTTAATACAGTCTTTTTTTAGTTGAGGATGTAATTTAAAAGTCATAATTGTGATTATAAACGCAATTTAGCATGAGCATGGATGGTTTTCATAGAAAACCAATGTCATAATTCCGGCCGAACAAAATTGCATATGGAGAAGAAGGATGAGCGATATACCTGAAGATTTAAGATACTCAGAAAGCCACGAGTGGTTGATGTTACAAGAAGATGGTTCTGTCCGAGTAGGTATTACGGATTATGCTCAAGCAGCATTGGGTGATCTTGTGTTTGTAGAGTTGCCAGAAGTTGGCGCTACTTATGTTACTGATTCTGAATGTTCTTTAGTTGAGTCGGTAAAATCAGCTTCTGATCTGATTTGTCCATTATCTGGGGAGATCACAGAGGCTAATAGTGAGTTAGAAGATAGTCCTGAGTTGATCAATACATCACCTTATGACACAGGTTGGATTTTTACTTTACAACCAGAAGATGAGAGTGAAATTGAAAATTTGATGGATGCTGATGCTTACAAAGCATTTATCGAAGAGTAATTGTCTATAGCCCACTTTATAGTTCCAACCTAAATCATGGATGTTTCTCATATACTTGATCCGCTGAATGATGCTCAACGATTAGCGGTTGCTGCTGATGCTGGCAACCTGCTGGTGCTTGCGGGAGCCGGTAGTGGTAAAACGAGGGTGCTTATTCATCGCATCGCTTGGTATATAGAAACCAATCAAGCTAGGCCAAATAGTATTCTTTCGGTCACGTTTACCAACAAAGCTGCCGGAGAAATGCGGGGTCGTTTAGAGCAATTGCTCGGCTACTCTGCAGGTGCGATGTGGGTAGGAACCTTTCATGGGATCTCTCACCGTTTGCTTCGTGCACATTGGAAAGAAGCTAATCTCGTTCAAAATTTTCAGATCATGGACAGCGATGATCAATATCGCATGATCCGACGACTGTTGCGGGCGATGGCGTTGGATGAATCAAAGTGGCCGCCACGAGAGGTCCAGTGGTTTATTAATGGTCAGAAAGACGAAGGTTTAAGACCGAAAGATATTAGTAGTGATGATGATTTTCATCTTGAACAGATGGTGCATGTTTATCGAGCCTACGAAGAGCAGTGTGCTCGATCAGGCTTAGTAGATTTTGCTGAGTTATTATTACGAGCATACGAATTGTTTCGTGATAACGAACATTTACGCCGTCATTATCAAGATCGCTTCCGCCATGTCTTGGTTGACGAATTTCAAGATACAAATACCATTCAATATCGCTGGTTGAAATTACTCAATGGCCATGAAGGCAATATGTTCGTGGTTGGTGATGATGATCAGTCTATCTATAGTTGGCGTGGTGCGCAGATTGAAAACATGCAACGTTTTCAGGATGAGTTTCGTGACACTGAGCTAGTGCGTTTAGAACAAAACTATCGATCAACCGCGACGATTCTTGCTGCGGCTAACGCATTGATTGCAAATAATTCTGGGCGGATCGGGAAAGAGTTATGGACGGATGGTGAGGAAGGCGAGCTGATCCCGATTTACACGGCTTATAACGAGCAGGAAGAAGCGCGTTTTATCATTGAAAACGTAATGGACTGGCACCGCGAAGGTCATCGTTTTGATGAAGCTGCCGTGTTGTACCGAACCAGTGCACAGTCACGGGTGTTTGAAGATCACTTGCGACGTAACAATGTACCGTATCGTGTGCATGGCGGTTTTCGTTTTTATGAACGTGCCGAGGTCAAAGATGCATTAGCCTATTTACGATTGTCTGCTTTCCGCAGTGATGACACTGCATTTGAGCGGATTATAAACACGCCAACGCGCGGTATTGGAAACCGTAGCGTCGAAGCGGTTCGCGCTAAGGCTAGAGAAAATAATATTTCTCTGTGGCAAGCAATGACCGATATTCTTGAAAATAAGTTGCTAACAGGGCGTGCGCTAAATGCCTTTCAGAATTTTATCAACCTGATCGACAGCATGACCTTGGACATTGAGAATACTGAAGAGTTACATGAAGTACTTGACGCGATTATTAAGCGCAGTGGCTTGATCGCACATTACAAAAAAGATACTTCAGGCAAGGCCGAAGATCGTATCGAAAATTTGGAAGAATTGGTTACCGCCGCTCAAGAATTTGAAGCACCTCCTACGGACGATGATGAACCTCGAATGGATCCGATGTCTGAGTTTCTTGCTCATGCGGCATTAGAAGCGGGCGAAGGGCAGGCCGATATTTATGAAGATAGCATACAGTTAATGACCCTACATGCAGCGAAAGGTTTAGAGTATCCGTTGGTATTTTTAACGGGTATGGAGGAAGGCTTATTTCCACATCAACGGAGCAAAGATGATATCCGTCAGCTCGAAGAGGAGCGTCGACTTTGTTATGTTGGAATGACGCGAGCGATGAAGAAGCTAATACTCACCCACGCCGAAGTTCGCAGACTATATGGCCAAGAAACCTATCCACAAGTATCTCGGTTTATTCGTGAAATTCCACGAGAATTGATTTCTTCAGTACGATTTGGAAATCCTGAATCATCTTCTTCATCAGATGAGTATTTTGATGAAGAGCCTCACAAACAAGGTCTTGGGCTTGGCCAGCGTGTTTCCCACAATACGTTTGGGCAGGGTGTCATTTTAAATCTTGAAGGGAGTGGTAGCCATACAAGAGTACAGGTGAACTTTGAAGAAGTGGGTACAAAATGGCTGGTTGCAGCCTATGCCGATTTACAAATGGTTTGAGGGGAAAAGTGATGAGAAAGAATAATAAATTTACAGTAGTAGGATTAGTTTTAGCGATGAGCTTGCTGGTCGGTTGTAATGAGCAAACAGCCGGTTCAAGTGATGAGCCGACGAAAGCCAATAAAACGTATAAATGGAAAATGGTGACAACGTGGCCTGCGAACTTTCCTATCTTTCAAACGGGTGCGGAACGTTTTGCTAAAGACGTTAAAATAATGAGTAATGGCCGGCTTGATATAAACGTTTTTGCGGGCGGAGAACTGGTTCCACCACTTGGCGTATTTGATGCGGTTCAACAAGGCCAAGTCGAGATGGGGCACGGTGGTGCTTACTACTGGTCAGGCAAGGTTCCTGCGGTACAGTTTATGTCTACCGTACCTTTTGGTATGCCGGCTTCTGGTGCTGATGCTTGGCATTATGCGGGTGATGGCCTCAAGCTTTGGAATGAAAATTATGCTTCATTTAAGCTGAAGGCTTTTCCATTAGGAAATACGGGGGCGCAAATGGGAGGTTGGTTTAATAAGAAAATAGAATCAACGGAAGATTTAAAAGGGTTGAAAATGCGCATCCCGGGCTTAGGCGGTAAGGTGTTAGCTAAGGCTGGCGGTAACCCTATCCTTATGGCTGCCAGCGAACTTTACACGGCATTAGAAAGAAACACGATTGATGCGACTGAGTGGGTTGGGCCATATCATGATTTACGTTTAGGCCTGCATCGTGCGGCGAAGTATTATTACTATCCTGGCTGGCATGAACCTGGTACTTCTCTAGAACTATTGATCAACCAAGTCGCTTGGGATAGTTTGTCTCCAGATCTGCAAAAGATTGTCGAAGTAGCCGCCGCTGCAAACAATGTTTGGATGCATGCCGAATTTGAAGCAAGAAACCAAGAAGCCTTGCAAGAGATAAAAGAGAAGCATACTCATATAGAAATTCTTAAATTTCCGAAGGAAGTGCTTGCTGAGTTCAAACGACTCACTGAAGAAACACTGTTAGAAGAAGCTGAAAAAGATCCCGCTTTCAAAAAAGTCTATGAAAACTATAAAGCATTTAGTGAAAAAAATGCTGAATTGAAAGCCATAACAGAAAGTATTCATTAAACGAAATTGAGTATTCTTGGTACAGACTGAGTTTGAAAGTCTGTACCAACATTTCTTTTTTATGTTGTTCCTGCCGACAAACTCAAGCCAATGGCAAGTTGATTGAAAAATTTGCACTCTTGAACTGGGGTTGGGATAAAGGGTATTTACTCTACAGGCTTCATTTTACCGCTAGAACTACCTAACCAAAATAGACTTCCCTTGTTGTACTTGTTATTCATCACTACAATCTGCTTAATAATAAAACTTTTGGGGATTGATGAATGAAAGAATGGATAGAGAGATTTGATCTCGGTAGTGCGCAATTACAAAACTTTACTGTAATTGGTCTTGAACTGCTGGCACTGATTATCTTGTATTTTATATTGAGTATGGGGATACGTTTTATACAGAATCGTACTCAAGCCACTGTATCTTTAGCTCGATATGAAAAAAAGATTTCTGGATTTTGTAAATTTTTCAGATTTATTCTTAGGCTTTTATTTTTCTTCTTATTATTGGCTGTTATCGGAATAAATAGTTATCAATGGTACTTAGGACATGATCTGAAGGAATTCACATTTGAATGGATACAAAAAATTCCACCAGGATTCTGGAAAGGCTTAGCGATTAGTTTTGTGAAGGTGGTAGGGCTGGTTATTGGCGCACGTTACTTTATTCGGTTCAATGCTAAATGGATTAACTTTGTTTCAGACAAAGCCGTCAATTTTGATCAGGTTGAAGATAATGATGATAGCGTAGCATTCTTTTTTAAACGCTTAAGCTCAATTCAAAAAGTGGTTGTTTGGTTACTGGTTTTTTATACGGCGAGCTTACTTTTTGGTTTACCACCGGTTGTTGGTGAATATATTCTGATCGCTCTGAAAGTCTATTTGATTACTTCCATTGGTTTGTTGTTAGTTAATGTGATGTCTGTGATCGTTGATACCCTAGATGGCGTAAGTAAACGTTATGCAGAGACTAGCGATCTCATCCATTTTTATGATCGCCTAAAACATATGGTTCCCGTTTTAAGATCGACATTGGAATATATTCTTTATGCGGTGGTTGCAACGCTGGTTCTTTCACAGCTGAATTTTATTTCACATTTAGCAGAATATGGCCCAGGGATTATTCAAGGCATTGGATTATTTTTTATCGGCAGAGTTATTATCGAAGTGATCAACCTATTCATTGATCGGATGACAAACGACGATGATGCATCAGAAGAAGTACGACAAAGGAATGCGACAATATTTCCATTATTCAAGAATATTGTAGGCTGGGGTGTTTATTTTATAATTTTCGTTTTAATTTTACGTGGCTTGGGATTTGATCCCATTCCATTATTGGCTGGAGCGGGGATCTTAGGCATGGTCATCGGGCTTGGCGCTCAATCGTTGGTGAATGATCTTTTTTCAGGATTCTTTATTATTTTTGAGAACACCTTACGAGTCGGTGATTACATTGAAGTTCAAGAAACGATCGGTACGGTTGAGTCTATAGGCCTCAGAACCACAAAAGTTCGTGGTAGAGATGGACAATTATTTATTCTGCGTAATGGCGATATGAATGATGTTGTTACCTATTCACGAAGCTATTCTAATGCCGTGGTAACGGTCGGGGTTGATCATGAATCGGATATAAATAAGGTCTACTCAGTATTGAATAAGGTCGGCGCTGATATCCTTGAAAGTAATGATGAAGTGTTGGAATTAACAAGAATTGAAGGTATCGAAGATTTTAATGGCCCAGAACTTTTGATCCGTACGGTTACAAAAGTAAATCCGGGTTGCCATGAGTTGATTGAACGTGAGTTGAGGATGCGGATAAAAGAAGCATTTGATAAAGATGGAATCGTGATCCCATTCGATAAACGCTATCAGTTGGCATAAGTGGGCATTTGTAAAATACGAAAGGTTTATTGAAAGTGATATTGAAGAATAATCAGAAAAAATATGGACTGATCGCCATTTTTTTACATTGGTTGATTGCATTGGCCACGTTTGGTTTGTTTGGGCTAGGGATCTGGATGAGAGAGCTTGGCTATTATGATGCATGGTATCAAAAAGGACCTACCCTACATGAAGGTGTCGGTGTTTTTTTATTTTTTTGTATTGTGATTAGAATTGTGTGGCGACATATAAGTCCGCCGCCTATGCCAGAAGAGCATCATAAAGTATGGGAGAAAATGGGGGCTAAGCTCGCGCATATTTTGCTCAATACATTATTATTAATTATCGCTATTAGCGGCTATCTAATCGTCACGGCAAAAGGTGAAGCTTTGAGTGTTTTTGACTGGTTTAGTTTGCCTGCAACGTTAAGCAAAATGTCACCACAAGCGGACATGGCTGGTGCGGTGCATCTTTATTTAGCGTGGGCTGTGGTCATTATTGCCGCGGTGCATGCATTAGCTGCTATTAAGCATCATTTTGTGGATAAAGATCGAACTTTAAAGCGTATGTTAAGTCTGTAACTATTCAGGTCATGGTTTAATTAAAAATTAAGGGAGTATTGTATGAAGAAATTGTTAGTCGTTTTAATAGTTGGTCTGATGAATGTGTCTACAATGAATGTAGCGCAGGCTGAAGAGTTTGCTTTGGATACTGAAGGCACGCATGTGTTTATTCAGTTTAAAGTGAAACATTTAGGTTACAGCTGGCTCTACGGACGCTTTAATAAATTTACGGGTAACTTTAGCTACGATGAGACTAATCCTACCGCTGCAAAAGTATCTATCGAGATAGATACGAATAGTGTTGATTCTAATCATGTGAAACGCGATAAGCATATCCGTGATGATGATTTTCTTAATGTAAAAGAGTTTCCTAAAGCAACCTTTGTCTCGACTTCATTTGAAGAAGTTGGTGAAGGAAAAGCTATTCTAAAAGGTGATTTTACTTTGCATGGCATCACCAAAAACATCATGATTGATGTTGAGCATGTAGGCCATGGTAGGGATCCTTGGGGTGGTTATCGTCGCGGGCTTTATGGAACAACAAGTATTAAACCTGCTGAGTATGGTGTTAAAGGTATGGAAAAACTTGGGCCGCACTCTGCAGAATTATTTTTAGAATTTTCTTTGGAAGGTATCCGTCAAGGAGGCCCTCAAAAGATATAAATGATTTTCTTCACCTCCATCAATCGTGATGGGGGTGAGTTTTTTTATTTCCAATAGTTGAAAGTCTACTTCGACTCTATTTCTTTTAAATTTTCTTCTGATCGTCCAAGCAAGCGTTTCAGATCATCTAAAATTAAATAGCCTGAAGGCACTAAAATCAAACTAAGCAGAGTGGCATAGAGGATACCGAAGCCTAAAGAAACAGCCATAGGAATTAAGAATTGTGCTTGCGTACTTTTTTCCCAGATGAGTGGTGCGAGTCCCGCGAAGGTTGTTAGCGATGTTAACAGAATAGGACGGAACCTAGCACTACCTGCAGTTTTAACAGCCTCACAAATCGTTAGCCCTTCTCTGCGGCGTCGGTTGATCCAGTCGACCAGAATTAATGAATCATTCACTACGACACCAGCCAATGCTAAGCAACCCATGAGGCTCATAATGCTTAGGCTTATACCTACTAGCATATGACCCAGAATGGCGCCGACGAGGCTAAATGGAATGACGAGCATGACAACGATCGGTTGTAGGTAGGAACGAAGTGGAATGGCGAGTAAAGCATAGATACAAAATAATGCAAAAATACTACCATACGCGAGGCTGCCGAAAGACTCTTCCTGTTCACGCTGATCGCCTTGGAAAGTGTAACGAACGCCTGGAAATCGCTGCTTAATCTCATCAAGGAATAGAGTTAGATCGGTAGCGATTTTATTGAGATCAGTTTTCTTATCGTCTAAATCGGCCGTGATGTCAGTAGCACGATAGCGGTCAACACGTTGGATGGTGGCAAAGCCTGTACTGGGATTTATATCGGTGACATTGCCGATGGGGATTTCTTTGCCATCTGTGGTGCGAATGCGCATTTTGTCGAGATTACCGATCGATTTTCGTTCTTCAAGTGGATATTTGATCATGACTCGAACATCATCCCGGCCACGTTGAATTCGTTGTGCTTCAGCACCAAAAAAAGCATGCCTAACTTGGCGGCCAAGATCAGAGGCGGTGATCCCGAGTAACTCTGCTTCGGGTTTGATTTTTAATTCGATTTCAGCCTTCCCATCTTCGAGGTTGTCCGAAATATCCGTAACACCGGGATATCCGGCTAGCCGTGCTTGAAGCTCATTACTGACGGTTTTTAGTATTTTAAAATCAGCCCCTGTTAGTTGGATAGCAATAGCTGATTTTTCATGACCTAAGCCTGCTCGAAAGTGTAAAGAACTGGCGCCGGGAATAGGACCGATAGCCTCACGCCACTCATCAACAACCTTATAAGTGTTGATCGGAATGGGCCGGTATTCAGGCGATAATAGTTCCATGCGGATTTGGCCTGACTCGGGATTACCACGGCTATCACCTCCAAAACTACTTGATCCACTCCAACCAAAACTCGCCATAATATTGCTGACAACAGAAATATTACTGCTCGAGTCTGTATATTTTTTTTGTATTTCTTCTGCTGTGGTCAACATCTTGTTGATATGTTTAGCTGTTGTTTCCGCACTTGTACCAGACTGCATGACCAAGCTCGCACGAATGGTTTCGCTTGGAATGTGAGGGAAAAAAGTGTATCCATAACGACCACTGATCACAAAACTAAGAATAACAAATGACACTGCTATAAAAAGTGCAAAGGTTAGGTAACGGTAGTGCAACGCAATGTTTAAAAGTGGACGATAAAAATACGAGATAGTACGTTCTAAACCATCTGCGACTGATTCTTGTAGTCGCGTTAAAAAGCCCGTTTCTTCCGGTGGCTTGATATTGATATGGCTCATGTGTGTAGGTAAGATTAGTTTGGACTCAATCCATGAGAAGGCTAAAACAGGGAATACGATCAAGGGTAATTGGGCAAAAATAGGGCCACGGTAACCTTCCACCATAAACAAGGGGGAAAAGGCTGCGAGAGTGGTGAGCAGACCAAAGGTCACCGGAATAGAAACTTCTTGTGCGCCAGTGATGGCAGCGTCTAAGCCTTTTTTCTTACCACGCCTCATATGAGAGTAAATGTTCTCACCAGTAATAATCGCGTCATCGACAACGATACCTAGCACTAGGATGAACGCAAACAGGCTGATCATATTTAGGGTTGTTCCCATGATGGGCATCAAAGCCAGTGCACCCATAAAGCTGATCGGAATACCGATACAAACCCATATAGCAACCGACAAACGTAAAAATAGCGCCAAGCAGAGAAAGACGAGTAGCCCACCTTGCCAAGCACTTTTCATTAATGTTTGCAGACGTTGCTTAACAATACGCGAACGATCACGCCAATAATGCAGTGCTACTCCTTGTGGTAAGTAATGATTTTTTTCAGCAACGTAGTCACGTACTGCTGCGGCAACTTCGATGGCATTTTGTGAACTCGTTCGGAACACTTCGATCATTAATGCCGGCTTCCCATTAAATAAGGTATCTTTAGCTTCTTCCTCAAAGCCATCACGAATGGTTGCTATTTCTCCGAGAGTTACCTGCGTTCCATCATCACGACTGAAAATACTAATTTTGGAAAAATCATCAATATTGTAAGCTTGACCTTTAGTACGTAATAAAATTTCGCCAGCATCCGTTTTGATCGAGCCAGCGGGTTGATCAAGCGAGCTTTTTTTCACGGCATCAACGACTTGATCAAAGGTTAAACCGTACCGATCGAGTGTAGACTCGCTAACTTCAATGGCCATTTCATAGCTACGAACACCACTGAGTTGTACCAGTGAAACTTCGTGTAATGCGGCAATATCATCGCGAATTTGTTCGCCCATCTTTCGAAGCTCTTTCTCGGGCAAGTTGGCTGTTAGTGCAACACCAATCACTTCTCGGCTATTGGTTAAGACGTTGTAACTCGGTTTTTCAACATCGGCTGGGAAGCCAATAATAGAATCGACACGGTTTTTGATATCATCCAAAACTTCACGAGGTTCATATCCTTTGTCGATCTCAATCGTGACACGGCCAATACCTTCAGAGGCGCTACCATAAAGCTTTTTTATTCCGATCAAGTCTGCAATAGCTTCTTCGACCCGGATAACAACGGCTTCTTCGATCTCTGTTGGGGAAGCGCCTCGATAACTTAGAACGACAGTTACGAAGTCACTTTCAAAGGTAGGAAAAACTTCTAAGGGGATTTTTTTGGCTGCACTCCAAGCTCCGAGCACAAGGATAACAACCATCAATAAATTGGCTGCAACAGCGTTACGAGCAAACCAAGCGATCATGCCATGCATATCAGTATCCTTTTTAAAAGAGATGAAAGGTCAAGTTTCATCCTATGCGCTATTAATCTTTAACGTCTACGTTTGAGTTATCTTTCTCGGTGGTTAAACGGATTTCAGATCCTTCAACAGCATAAGGAATACTGGTAGTAATGATTTTTTCCCCAAGCTGTAAAGCGGTGCGAGTAATAATATTATTTTTATCTTGCCAGAGTATATCGACAGTTCGACGTTGAATTTTATTATCTTGATCGGCAATTAAGAGGCTACTTGTTCCAGTCAGAATTGAGCGAGGAAAAACAAAAACGTGATCTAAATTCTGCCCAGTAATTTGGGCTTGAACAAACTGACCTATTTTAAGAGGAGGTCGGCCATTGGCATTTTTACGGTACGGGTCGTTAACCTGAGCGATTACAAAAAGTTGACGGCTACTGGTGTCAATGGAACCTTCGGTGCGGACAATATGGCCTTCCCAGTGGTAGGTCTTTCCGCCTAGTTTGGATGACAGACTGACAACAGGGCCTTCTTGATTGGCAACTTCGCCGCGATAACTTTCTGGTAGATCAATAAAGGCTTGTTGTCGATCTGTAAGTGGCAATCGCACTTCGACATAATCTGTAGCATAAATTTTGGCGAGCACGGAACCAGGGGAAACATATTGGCCGACATCGGCTTGTTGTTCTAATATTCGTCCGGCATAAGGGGCGAGAATTTTTGTGCGGTTTAGATCCACTTCAGCACGTTTTACCCGAGCCTGAGCGGAGGCAAGAGAGGCACGTGCATTGACCAGTTGTGGCTTACGTAAAACTAATGCATCGGGTTTGCCTGACATTCCCAACTTTTCCCAATCACTTTCGGCTTGTTGTGCTTGCGCGATTTCTTCACTCAGGGCTAGTCGCATTTTCGCAAGATCGGCTTTGGCTGATGTTAAGGAAAGCTCATAATCAACAGGATCAATTCGTAGCAACTCTTCTCCCTTTTCAAAAAAACCACCGGCTCGAAAATTATTACTAATGCTGATAACTTGCCCTGCAATTTGCGGGATCAAGGTGCTTTCAGTGCGCGGCGTAATCGTGCCGCGAGTCTTGAGCAAAACCTGATATGTTTGCGGTATAGCCTCCATGCTCTCGACAAGCGGCACAGGTTTTTCAGACGGATAACGCTTGGCTTCAGGTGCCGTATCCAACAGGTGTCTGCCGTAATAGATACCGACGGCCAAAACAGCGATCGTGAGAAAAATTTGAAGTAATATTCTAAGCATGTGTTTGTTATTTCTGCGTGTTGTTAATTAGTCTTTTTCGATTGTTGTCGAATCTGACTGTGTTGATAAAAATTCACCACCTAACGCTAAGTATAAGGCAACTCTATTGTCGAGACGTTCCCTTGAGGTGCGTAATAAACGACTGCTGGCATCAAATGCTCGACGCTGAGATTGTAACAGCGTGATGATATCTGCAAGGCCTCGTTGATAATGAGACAAGGCGAGTTCCGCGGCTTGTTGTGCCTCATTAGAGGCCCGTTGCAGTTGTTCTAACTGTTGTGAAAACTGGTCCTCTGCGGCCAGCGCGGTTTCGACTTCACGGAAGGCTTGTAGAGTTGTTTGTGCATAACTGGCCCATGCTTCGCTATGTTGGGCTTTTGCTAACGCACGTTCGGCATCGAGCCGACCGCCTTCAAAGATCGGTTGAGTTATTCCTGCCAGCAATGTCCAAACCAAGCTATCCCAATCGAGTAGTTGATTTAGCTCAGGGCTGCTAAGACCTCCGTTTGCAGTGAGACGAATAGTAGGCAGTCGATTTTTACGTGCTTGTTCTAAACGTTCTCCAGCAGAATTCAAGCGATGTTCTGCTGCGATCAGATCAGGCCGGCGGCTCAATAATTGTGCTGGTAGGCCGACAGGAATGGCTTCAATAAGTGTGGGTAGCTGGTTGGTTGATTGAATTTCTGCAGCAGGATATCTTCCGAGCTGAACATCCAACTGACGTAAAAGGCCATCTTTCGTTTGGCGCCGGCTAGTGATTTGGTTTTCTGCCGAGGCGACTTCGGATCTTGCCAGTCGAACATCAAGCGCCGTATTTAAACCGCGTCGATAGCGTTCCTCGATGACTTCCAAACTTTGTTTAAATGTATCGGCATTTTGTTGAGCAAGCGATTCTTGTTGGCTCGACTCTGTAATAGCAAACCAATTGAGCGCTACATTGGCCGCTAAGGAAAGCTGGGCGGCATTAACATCAGCAGCAAAAGCGTGTTCGTTTTCAATGGCTGTTTGGGCAGCGTTTGACAAGCGGCCCCAAACATCGACCTCCCAACTAGCGTTAACATCTAGAGAATAATTATTCCTAGAAATTTGATTAGCGCGTTGCCTGGATACATCTGTGCCAGCCGCGACGCTGGGTTTTAATGGGGCTCCCGCGATAGTGGATTGTGCTTGTGCGGCTTGCCACCTTGCGTGCGAGGCTTTGAGTGTTAGGTTGTTTTGTATGGCCTCAGCAACGAGTTGGTTTAATAGGGGATCGTGTAAATCATCTAACCAGTTTTGTGGTTGATCAAGTTTAATAATCGCGCTTTCGGCTTGCCAGCTTTCTGGTATTTTGAGCAAGGTCTGATCGGGATTATCTTTGATAATGCTATCCGTCACGCAACCAGAACAGAGCATGATTGCTATGCTAAGAGCGGATTGTTTAATGAGTGACATCAGCTTTCCTTTTAATGAGTAGTCTTTATTAATAGACAGCTAAGCCATTCTAGCAATTTAATGCATGGAAGGAGAAATAATTTAAATATGGTTGATAAGGGATAAGCAACAATGAATAAGAGGAGGGTGATGCCTATAAATTGAGCGAGCAGCGGTGGCATGCCGAATAACTTTCCAATCTCAGCAAATGCACTGGGAATGAGACTAGGGTGTTTTATGATGATAAATCCTGTGGCTGCGAGGCTACTGTATTTAAACAATTTTCCGGCAAGTCCTGATTTCAAAAGGTGAGAACCGAACAGGGTCGTTTGCCGTGTAATATTTAAAGATTTACCTGAGTGTGCAACTTGTCGGCTCGCGCGTAATAATTTTAAACTTCCAGCAACCGCTAAAACATCGACCCCGGCCCAGAGAAAATCGTCCATTGAAATTTCTTGATCGGATACATAGCGTGTTTCTAGGTTTTTAACACCACTAGAAAAAAAGGCACTAAGGCTTTCACTAAAACGTTCGGTTTGGATCCATTCGAGTTTACCGTTGGTCGCATCGATGTGAAACTGGCCTAAAAAATCATAGCCTTCTATTTCGATAAACTGGATTGCATATCGGGCTTGTTGTTCGGGGCTTAACTCTCGACGAGGTGATTGCTCCATTTCATGCCACCAACTTTTTATCTGGCTAACTAGCTGTTTCGTATCATCCCTGAGCTTAATTGTTTTTATTATGTCAGTGGAATTAAAGTAATTGATCACTGGAATGATCGTTTCACCGTATTGGCGCAATATATCTATAAAGACAGGTTCTGATCCAAATTGGAGTAAGACTTGACGTGTTTTTTTGGGAAATTTTAATAACGCAACTTGAGTTTTTAGGAGAAGGATTTGATCGTCTGAATAATCTAATAGAACAGATTGTAGCTCGATGCTTTCATGTTCAATCGTTGGGATGGAGTCATTCAAAAGATGTTGAGCTTGAACTCTGATTAATTGCTCATCAAATGATCGGGCAGGCCATGCTGTTTTGATCAGTAAGCTAAGGCAGAGCGATAAGGTGATAAGCAAGCCGATTTTTTTCATAAGCTTGTATCACGTCTGATAAAGCCGTAGAGATCGGCAACAACTTGAATTGTCGTGTTGGAGAGCATCATTTAGACAAGGATATGGCAAGCATCACATTTGCCGATACCGTGCTTTACCTTGTGATCAAGCTTGTTGTTGCAGTTTGGACATTGAGAAGGCTCATCATCGTCAACATCAAAAAACCACCAGTAGTAGCTAGGATAATATTGGGATAATTGTTTCGCTATTCGGATCCCTTCAATGTTGACTTGTCCATGTTTATCGAACAGCTTTGCCCTCGCATAGCTTTCATATTCCCCTGAATCTAGCCACAATGCATAGAGCGCTTGGTAGGATCGAAACCAGCTTGCGATCTCATCCACAAGGGGTTTTTGTAAGGTTAAGATCGCTGGATCTATTTCATTCTTGCAATTGAAACAATGTATAGGGTTGTCAGTAAGTAGATCAACCAGTATTAAGCTCGATACGCTTTTACACGTACACTTTTCAATATCAACTCGTGGTCTAAGTTTGTTGTAGCTATTCATTGAGGTTCATTGTTGTTTATGTTGAGTGCTTACTTTATGGTAAAACACGCAATTGAGAAACTGTTCTGTTTAAACATACCTGCTTTATAATGATCACGCACATGAGAAAAATTATTCACATCGATATGGATGCCTTTTTTGCATCAGTCGAACAGCGCGATCATCCAGAGTATCAGAACAAGCCTCTTATCGTTGGAGGTGATCCTGGACGACGCGGAGTGGTTGCGGCCTGTAGTTATGAAGCCAGAAAGTTCGGTATTCATTCAGCCATGCCTTCCTCTCGAGCGAAGCGACTTTGTCCAGATGCTATTTTTGTTCGACCAAACATGGATGCGTATCGAAAAGTTTCTGAGCAGATCAGAATAATTTTTCATCAATATACCGATCTCGTTGAGCCACTGTCACTAGATGAGGCTTATCTTGATGTGAGCGATAGCGAGTTGTGTAAAGGCTCGGCAACATTGATAGCGCAAGAGATAAAACAAGCTATTTTTAAAACAACAAATTTAATTGCTTCGGCCGGAGTGTCTTATAATAAATTTCTCGCCAAGATAGCCTCGGATATGGATAAGCCTGATGGTTTGTACTTGATCAAACCTGAACAAGGCGAAAAATTTGTTGAGCAATTAAACATTGGAAAGTTTCATGGGATTGGTAAGGCGACAGAAGCGAAAATGAAAGCCGCTGGCATTCATAATGGAGCTGATCTGAAACAGTGGTCTGAAGCAGATTTAACGTTGCGATTTGGAAAAGTAGGGACACATTATTATTTGATCGCACGAGGAATTGATCACCGTTCGGTTAACAGCACGAGAATACGAAAATCGTTGGGCACCGAGCATACCTACGATCAAGATCTGGATGATGCTGACTTCATGCAGGAAGAGTTGAAAAGGCTTATTGAGAAAGTGAGCGAGAATTTAATTGAAAAAAAGCTCGTTGGGCAGACGTTGACCATAAAAATCAAATACGATAATTTTGAGCAGGTGACACGCAGCTATACATCAGAAACAAGTTTGAATACAACGGCGATGCGATCACTATTACCCGAGTTATTATCAAAAACGGATATTTTTTCTCGCAAGGTCAGGTTGCTGGGAGTCAGTGTTTCTAAGCTATCCGAGCAGGATACGAAAATTACAATATCTCAGGGTGAGTTGTTTGTGGTTGAAGAAGTATCATCAGAATGATTCTTGGCATATAGAGGACTTCTAATGTCTCACTTAAATAAGATGGATAACGTAGATGTACAAAAGGTTTTTCAATCCTATCCAGAAAGCTTCAGACAGAAATTATTGTTTTTACGAGCGCTTATTTTCAGCACGGCGTCAGAAATAGAAAGCGTTGGAGAACTAGAAGAAACACTAAAATGGGGGCAGGTTAGTTATCTAACCACAAAGTCTAAGAGTGGTAGCACCATCCGAATAGATAAGCATGGCTCAGATGTACAAAAGTACGCAATTTATTTTAACTGTCAGACACGTTTAGTTGATACCTTCAGAGAAATTTATGCAGAAGAATTCAATTTTGAAGGTAACAGAAGCATTGTTTTTGAGTTGGACGAAGAGGTGCCTGTTCAAGCCTTGAGGGACTGCATCTCAATGGCGTTGACTTATCATCGGAACAAACAGTGATTATTTCAATTAGACTTAAGAACTATTGTTAGCGATTAAGCTGTCGTGAATGTAAGGCATAAGTATTATTTGATTGTGAACGGATGAATCCATCATCGTTCATATTCCCAAAGCAAGGATAACAGCCTAAGATAAAACTGTTTATAAACAGATTGTTGGTGTATAAATTATTATTGCTATAACTAGACTATAGAGAGAAGTGAACTCATGTAGCCGGTAATATTAAGGCTGGCGGAACTGTCTCGAAGAGTATCTAAAACAGTTTTACGATTAACACGGTTTCTTAAAGACCATTCAAACGCTATAATGCAGTTTCTGTGTAAAAGTTAAACAATTTTAACCTGAGGAGGCTACCCATGATCCAAATGAAACGACCTGCATTACTAACAACATTATTCCTTTCGGCTTTTTTGATGGCTGCATGCTCATCAGACAAGGGTGAAGAAGCTGCCAAGAAAGCAGCAGACGTTAAAGATATGGTAACTGAATCAGCTAAAGAAGTGGCCAGTACTGCTAAAGAAGCGACAACTGAAGCGGTTGAAAAAGCCACGGAGACGGTGAAAGAAACCGCTGCTGAAGCTACTGAAGCAGTGGCAGAAAAAACAGCTGAAGTAGTTGAAGAAACTAAAGCTGCAGTCACTGATAAAGCTGAAGCGGCTATAGCTGCTATTACTCCAGATGCAGTATCAGGCAAGGGTAAAGAAATTTATGATAGTGCTTGCTTTGCATGTCATGCGGAAGGTTTAGCTAGCGCACCGAAAGTGGGTGATACAGAAGCGTGGACCGCTCGAATTGCGAAAGGTAGTGAAGTTTTATATGAGAATGCTATTAATGGTTTCGTGGGCAAAAAGGGTACTATTATGCCTCCTAAAGGTGGTCGTGCTGATCTCTCGGATGATGATATCAAAGTAACGGTTGATTATATGGTTTCAGAAAGTAAATAAGACCAGCATTCAGCAAGATTAAAAAGGTGTGAGGTTAATTCTCACGCCTTTTTTTTGCCTTAAATTTCTGCTTGTTAGAGTCTACTGACAGCACGTTGTCAGTACGCTCCCGCTAGAATAGACACTCTATTAACCGGAAAGGAAACAGAAATGACAGATCTATCAAGTACACATGGCGCATTTAGTTGGAATGAATTGATGACAACAGATATCGCTGGGGCTAAAAAATTCTATGGTGATCTACTAGACTGGCAGTTTGAAGATATGAACTTAACGATGCCTTATACCCTGCTCAAGTTAGGCGAAGAAAAGGCAGGTGGAATGATGGCGATGCCTGATGATGCACCTCCCGGAATGCCGTCAATGTGGGGATCTTATGTGACGGTTGATGATGTGGATAGCATCAGTAAAAAAGTAGAAACGCTTGGCGGGAAGATTATGCACCCACCAACGGACATTCCAACAGTGGGACGCTTTTGTGTGATTATGGATCCGCAGGGCGCAATACTGACATTGATCACTTATTGCTCAGAGGATTGCTCACTCTAGGAGCTTGTTGAGAAAAAACTGATCTTTGTAATGGGGATCAGTTTTTCTTGTTCTGATCTTTTAGGTTAATGGTTTTGTAGATTCTAGCTGACAGTGTGCCGTAATCGAGATATTATTTTTATTATCAATAGCCACGGGAAACATTGTGAAAAAAAAATACTTTAGCAACGACACCTTTAAGTTTCTGAAAGAGTTGGAAAATAATAATAATCGCCCTTGGTTTAATGACAACAAGCAACGTTATGAAGATCTCGTTCGTACGCCTGCTTTAAATTTCATTGAGGATATGAGTGATGCACTTCCTTCTTTAACACCGAGGTTTCGAGCCATTCCAAAGAAAGTCGGTGGATCACTGATGCGAGTGTATCGCGACGCACGATTTTCAAAAGACAAAACACCGTTTAAGATCAATATTGGTATCAACTTTCGGCATGAGTCTGCTAAAGATGTCCATGCACCAGGGTTTTATTTACATATCGCTAATGAACAGTCTTTTGTTGGAGCGGGGATCTGGCGGCCAGAAAGTAAAACATTAAAAAAAATACGTGAATGCCTCGATGAGAATTCTAGGACTTGGCTTAAGGCTAAAAATGATAAAGCATTTGCAGAGTTTTTTACTTTTAGAGGTGATTCATTAGCAACGAAACCCCGTGGCTATGATATTGAACATCCTTTGATTGAAGATCTTCGGCGTAAAGACTTTATCGCTTTACATGATCTGAAAAAAACAGAAATAACAGCGGATGATTTGTTAGAAAAAACACTTGAAAACTACTCAAAAGCAACCCCTTTGATGCGCTACCTCTGCTTTGCTGTTGGCCAACCATTTGATTAAAAAGGCGTGTTAAGAACATGACTTTTTATAACAAAAGCAATCGGTGGTGTGATCGTTGACCATGCCAACAGCTTGCATATAAGCATAACAGATCGTAGTGCCGATAAATTTAAAACCACGTTTTTTTAAAGCTTTACTCATGGCGTCAGACTCTGCCGTCGAAACAGGAACATCTTTAATCGTTGACCATTGGTTTATGATTGGTTGACCACCTACAAACTGCCAGATGTAGTCACTAAAACTTTGGCCTTCAGCTTTTATTTGTAGCATTACTTTAGCATTCGTCACAACACTATTTACTTTTAACTTGTTACGAATAATCCCTGAGTTTTCTAATAAGCTGCTGATTTTTTTATCATCGTAATGAATTATTTTTTCTGGATCAAACTGATCAAAAAGTGCTATGTAATTGTGGCGTTTATGTAGAACCGTACTCCAACTGAGCCCAGCTTGAGCACCTTCTAAGATCAACATTTCAAAGAGTTTCTGATCATCATAAACGGGAACTCCCCACTCTTGATCATGGTAATCAATATACAGCTGGTCTTCTTTTGGAACCCATTCACAACGATGTTTAGTCACAGTCTATATTCCTCTTTTGTAAGTCGATGAGATCATTTAATGTTCGCCCTGCTTGTTGCGGATAGTTAGTTTCTAAAGGTGTTATTTTTTGCATACGATCAAGGCGAAAAATCCGAAAAGAATTTCGTAATTCGCACCAAGTGCCCACTGTCCAAACGCTACCCCAAAAAAATAACCCTAACGGCCAGATAGTTCTGGTTGAATACTCACCATCTTTTCGTTGATAGTCAATCTGCGTCTTTAGTTTATTCTCAATAGCAGTTCTTAACTCCGCCATGGCTATCCCAACATCAGGTGAAATTAGAGTCATGGGGGCGAATAAATGTGAATTTTCAAACTGCTGCTTTAATGTATTAGGTAGAACGGACTCGATTTTATTTGCAACCCGATTAGCGGCGCGAGCGAGCCCAGGATCTGCCCAGCTTTTAACTAATCTGGTACCCAAAATGAGTGCTGCGATCTCTTCATTACTAAACATCAGTGGAGGCAGATCAAAACCTTTTCTGAGCACATAACCAACGCCTGCCTCACCTTCTATGGGAACGCCTGATAGTGATAAATCTTGTATATCTCGGTAGATAGTACGTTCAGAAACTTGCAACTCTTCAGACAGCCATTTTGCGGTTGTAATCCGCCGCGTTCTTATGAACTGTACAATTTGAAAAAGCCGATCTGCGCGTCTCATATAGTGAATGAAGTAGCCTGAAAGCTAATAGCTTACAGTAAGGCTACTGACAACATTATGTCAGGAGTCATTTTTAAAATTTAGTTTTAATTTCAAAATCATAATTTTTATACTGGGCGTCATTCCTTCTCCGCCGGACGCTAACCAGTTTGTAATTTGTTCTGGTGAGAACCAGTCACCTGTTTCCACTTCATCGTGATCAAGCTCAAATGGGCCATTGTGAGTAGCTGTGTAGACTTGGCAAAACTCCATACCATTTTCAGGACGCGCTGTGAGAAGAAATTGCATTATAGGTGGAGGAGTTAATTCTACCCCGAGTTCTTCTTTAGTTTCCCTGACGATACACTGATCATAGGACTCTCCAGCATCAACATGCCCCGCAGCAGATGAGTCCCAATAGCCTGGAAAATCATCTTTGTGCTTAGAACGCTTTTGAAGGAATAAATCGCCCTGTTGATTGTAAATCAGTACATGAGCCGAACGATGGCGTAGACCTAGGGCATGGATGTCTTGTCGACGAGCTTGACCGATCACTTTATTATTATGATCGACAATATCCAATAGCTCTTCTGCAATGAGTTGCTTCATAGAGTCCTGATTATTTTGTGCAGTCTTTTTGATAATACTCATAAAAATGGATAAGATTTTTGTTGAACAACAATGGTATTATCTAACGTAAGATGACGGAAATAAACAACATAAATATTCAAGTCGATACGAACTACCTTGAATCACAATCGATACCTGAAAATGATCAATATGTTTTCAGCTATACCATTACGATTGAAAACACGGGCAGTAATGCAGCGACATTATTAGACCGACATTGGATCATTACTGATTCGAATGGCAAGGTTGAAGAAGTTCGAGGTGAGGGTGTGGTTGGTGAACGACCTAAGCTTAAGCCCGGCGATGCATTTCAATATACCAGCGGTGCTGTGCTTGAAACAGCAACTGGTTGCATGGAAGGTGAATATCTTATGATGAGTGAAGATAACGAACACTTTATGGCTTTAATCCCAGCTTTTACACTAGCGGTCCCCAATAAACTTCATTAGATCATTTCAACGATTTTTGAACAGGTATAAACGAAGCTCTACAACCTCTATAAATTGATTAGTCTGCACATGCTGTGGATATATTTAATTTTTTGACGTTTTTTCTATACTACTTAGTTTTATTATCACGATTATAAACGACTTCTTTTTATCCAAAGATACGTTGTGTGACCATTCACTTTACGCAAAGTGGGAAAATATTCCGATTAGGGTTTCTTTTAACGATTTGTTTTGTAATGGATCTAAACAGAGCACCTTTCAACAACACGACTATTTCCTTTTAAGAATTAATCATTCAATATTAGCGGCATTGTTTCTTTTCAGTTTCTACCTATACTGTGTTCCATTGTAGCGCTGAGAAGATTTACAAACGTGATTTTCACATCTCAGAGCAAATAGAATTTAATACTTTTGGAGTAATATTATGAAACTACGAGCATTGTTACCTTTGTTCTTAATGACTGTAACGGCAGCGATCCCTGCTTATGCAGAGCCGGCAGCCACTGTGACTAACCAAGGAACTATTGAAAGACTGGATGCATCAGAACCAGTAACTATCGATCTTGGTTCTAAGATTGCGATTGTTTTCTACTACACCGATGCTAATGGCGATCGTTTATTGGTTACTGCAATAGGCCCTAAAGATCCTGATTCGAAAGAGGCTGCAACACAGCAAATCATTAAAATGAGTGTAACGGGAGAGTATGTAATCAACATCGAAAGTGATGATAGTGATGCTGAGTCAGGCAAGTTATCCGCTTACTTTGAAGGAAGCCAGTTAATCGTTGCTTTTGATAAAGTTTAAATTTGACCCTCGTCGGTTCTAATTTCCGACAATTACAGCCCTCCAACATCTATAGAGGGCTGGTTTTTTTTATTACAAAATCCATCCTCTGTATTTATACTTAAATAGTAGTTCCTACCACTTTACCTTTTGGACCTTCTGTTAGAACAGAAAGAGACTAATTCTTCTGATCATGCAAAATAGGGTGACTGAACATTCGCCTCTAATTGTTCTCTGTTGTAGCCGAGTTAAATGATTAAGATTTCCCATCCCCTAACCCTTTGGCTTAACCTATTTTGACGAGCCGCCTTTACATAAAGTCCATATATTTTAGTTTTGCCTGCGAATTTAGCTGATGAGAATTTTCTCTGTCTCTTATACACATCTGAGCTGCCGACGATCTACTCTGTGTAGATCT
>OJDV01000107.1_pt1 | contig 45795 bp, 45 predicted proteins | sample 1592911 | NCBI WGS metagenome assembly OJDV01 (sample SAMN05416860, study PRJEB24817) | seawater metagenome | isolation source: Sea water | place: Canada:Atlantic | collected 2013-11 | reverse complement strand
GATTTCTGCCTGTCTCGTGGGCTCGGAGATGTGTATAAGAGACAGATAATACATCATACAATGTATATCATTGATATTTGTGAAATGTACTTTGTGTAGAATCCAATGACTATCTGCTTTAATAAAAGGTAGTGTTTCACTTAGGATGTTTGTTAAATTATAGTATAGAACCCTTGATAATTTTATATTTTTTCTATTTAGGAAATATTTCATCATTGCTTGATTGGTTTTAGTCAATTGTTAATAATAACAGAGAGTTTAATAAACAAGAAGGGTTAATAAATCAAAACCCCAGTCATTGCGAAGGAGGAACGACAGTTGCAATCTGTTGTTTTGATAGTAGATTCATGAGATTGCCACGGTCGTTCCTCCCTCGCAATGACATTTTTTCCTATGCTGGTTGTTATTTACTTTAAGGCATCATTCTAGATTACAGGTGCAATTCATAGTCCATACTCTGGTGAAGAATGGCCAATATTTCAATATGGATAGTCTTATCTCTGTAAAATATCACGTGCTTGCCTTCTGGATAACTTAAATAGCCTTTTTTGATATCTTCACGGGTTTTGCCAATTTCTGGGTTTTTAGACAACCACTCAAATCTGCTATTAATTGCGGAAATATACAGGTTTCGTTTTTTGACTCCCCATTTGTTTTGAGTATATCGTGCTATTTCTTTTAAATCTTCATAAGCTTGAGGTGTTATCTTAAAATGACTCATTTATGTTTGTTTGATTCATAGTCAGCATCCATTTCTGCAATCAATCCATTAAGACTATAATCTACAAACTCACCTTGGTCAGCTTGAGCTTCACTTTTTGCCAGATGATCACGCAATACTTTTAACTTGCTTTCGTTATTTTCTAACAGCCTTAATCCTGCACGTAATACTTCACTGGTGGAGTTAAATCGACCAGAACTGAGCTGAGCATTGATGAATTTTTCAAAATGATCTCCCAATGTGATGCTTGTATTTTTACTCATGAGATTACTCTGGTTTATTAAATATAAGTATTATACCAATAATTGGTACTTTTTGTAAAACCCTCATTTAAATTGTTAGTTTGTTTAATTGATATAATTTGTGTTTATAATGTTACTGAAATTTTTAAAACAGTACAATCTAACCCAATATGAAAATATTATTAACCACGCTCCTATTATTATCCTTTTCAGGTTTTGCCGAAGATTACTTCCTCAACCTTAAAGGCAAACCCACGCAAGGTGGCTTAATTATTGCACAAACCAATAATTCTGCCACGGTTTTAGTCAATGGTAAGAAAACAGACACAACAACTGATGGTTATTTTATGTTTGGTTTTGGTCGGTTTGATGAAAAACCGATCCAACTCAGTATCAGTTTTGATGGCATAAAATACAATGCCACCATTGATGTGACGAACCGTGAGTTTCCAACAGAAGTGATTGACGGGTTGCCGCCAAGCAAGGTCAACCCACAACCTGAGGTTTATGCTCAAATAAAAAGGGACAATGCCAAAGTCGCCAAAGCCCGTTCTTTTTATGACAAACGTGAAGACTTTTTACAACAATTTATCTGGCCAAGTAACGGCCGAGTCAGTGGTGTTTATGGATCAAGGCGTATCTTAAATGGAGAACCAAAACGTCCACATTATGGCATGGACATCGCCAACAAGACTGGCACAGAGGTTGTTTCTCCCGCTTCTGGAATCGTACGCATGGCAGAAACTGGCATGTATTATACCGGTGGAACCATTATTATTGATCACGGCTATGGTTTAACCACCACTTTTATGCACTTGTCTCAAGTAGATGTTGAAGCAGGGTCTCGCATTGAACAAGGCGAAAAAATTGGTGAAATTGGCATGACTGGTCGCGCCACGGGGCCGCATTTAGATTGGCGAATGAACTTAGGCAAAACACGATTGGATCCACAGCTGATTATCCCCTCCAAATAATAACGTTTTTACACTGTTATATAAAGCTGAATAAAAAATGGCTTTGTAGTTGACATAAAATTACAATCCGTTCAAGAATGACTGTTATAATACTGTTTTTTAACTGTACTCAGTCTTATGTCAGCACATATAATCGATCAAAACAATTCAAATTCAATAGCCATAATTCCTGTCACCAAAGACAATTATAATTTATGGATAGAAAATCAAGACGCAACTACTCAAAATACAGCAGTTTTATATGGTTTTGGAAAAAATATCGGATCTAGTTTATGTGTTTTGAACAGCTCGGGTGAGCTTAATACAATTGTCTGCATCACATCTGGCACTTATGACTTACATGATTTTGCAAAATTACCCTATGATTTACCCATTGGCAATTATCATTTAGAATCTGATGATGCTGATTTAATTCATGCCTGTATCGTAGGTTGGGGAATGGGTGCTTATTTTTTTGATCGCTACAAGAAAAACAATAAACAGCCAGCCACTTTAACTGTAGAACACTTAAACTCAAAATATGCAAGGGCGATTGAAACCGTCAATTCAACCACATTGGTCAGAGATTTAATCAACACGCCGGCCGATGACATGGGACCAACTGAACTGGCGATTGAAACTGCCAGCATAGCTGAAAGACACGGAGCGCAATACAGTGAAGTTGTTGGTGAAGACTTGCTGAAACAAAATTTTCCTGCTATTCATTTAGTCGGGAGAGCCTCATTTAAAGAACCAAGATTACTCAAGCTTGATTGGGGCAAAGCCAATGACCCTTTGGTTTGCTTGGTCGGTAAAGGCGTTTGTTTTGATACTGGTGGCAACAATGTCAAACCAGCAACAAGCATGCGCAACATGAAAAAAGACATGGGTGGTGCTGCCCATGTTTTGGGTTTGGCTCAAATGATTATGCGTTTAAACTTACCAGTTCGCCTCAAAGTGTTAATTTCTGCCGTTGAAAATGCCATAGCTGGTAACGCGCACCGCCAAGGAGATATTGTTGAGACCCGCAAAGGTTTGACAGTTGAAATTGGCCATACTGATGCTGAAGGCCGCATGGTTTTATCAGATGCGCTAACTTATGCCAGTGAATTTAATCCTGAATTGATCGTTGATTTTGCTACCTTAACAGGCGCAGCAAGAACAGCAATGGGGGCAGATTTGCCTCCGTTTTTCAGTAATGAGCAACATTTTAATACAGAAATCATGGCCTGTTCTAATGAGGTATTTGATCCGATGTGGCCGTTGCCTCTATACGCACCATATAAAGCACAAATAGTGCCAGACATCGCAGACTTAAGAAACACAGGATCCGTGCCAATGGGTGGGTGTATTACCGCAGCCTTATTTTTACAAGAATTTGTCGGTGATGATATTCCCTGGGTTCATATTGATACCTTTGGTTGGTCAAATGGAAGAACTGGACATAAAACTGGTGGCGATGCTTTGGGCATGAGTGCCATGTATAATTGGATTAGCAAGAGATTTGGAGCGTAAACATGGCAGAAGATTTTGAAACAGTAAAGTTACATTTTGGTAAAGGTGAAAACCCTGCACAAATTTTGGGCCATTTTGCCAACCGTCATGGTTTAATTACTGGGGCAACAGGTACTGGTAAGACCGTAACCGTTCAAGTATTGGCTGAAAACTTTTCACGCTTAGGTGTACCAGTCTTTGTCACTGATGTTAAAGGTGACGTATCGGGCTTGTCACAAGCCGGTAAAGCCAAAGAAAAATTAGTCGAAAGGGCCAACAAATTAGATGTAAAAGATTATGCATTCGAAGGATCTCCAACAGTTTTTTGGGACATTTACCGCAAGTATGGTCACCCAGTGCGTACCACATTAATTGAATTGGGACCGATGTTATTGGGGCGTTTTTTGGAATTGTCCGATGTGCAAGAAGGCGTACTAAATGTTGGTTTTAAAATGGCCCAAGAAGAAAAACTGGCCTTATTAGACTTAAAAGATTTACAACAATTACTCAATTATATGGGTGATAACCACAAAGATGTTTCCAACAAATATGGGCGAGTTACCAGCGCATCTATTGGTGCAATCCAAAGAAGGTTGTTAAAACTAGAACAACAAGGCGTTGATAAATTATTGGGCGAACCAGCGATTGAATTATCAGATTTCATGAAACAAGATTTATCTGGCAATGGTATCATTAACATTATGGATTCTCGTGATTTAATCCAAAACCCACAAATGTATGCCACATTTATGCTCTGGTTAATGACCGAATTGTTTGAGTCATTGCCTGAAGTAGGCGACCAACAATTGCCCAAGTTAATCCTGTTTTTTGATGAAGCCCATCTTATTTTTGATGATGCACCAAGAGCTTTATTGAAAAAAGTGGAACAAGTGGCACGATTGGTTCGCTCAAAAGGTGTGGGGATTTATTTTTGTACCCAGTCACCAGGCGATGTCCCTGAAACCATATTGGGGCAATTGGCAAACAAAGTTCAACATGCTTTGCGTTCTTACACACCCAAAGATAAAAAGATAATCAAAGCGGCAGCTGATAGTTTTAGGCCCAATCCTAATTTTGACACAGGCGATGTTATTACTCAGTTAGGTGTTGGAGAGGCCTTGGTATCTACACTTGATGCCGATGGTGCGCCATCGGTTGTTGACAGAGTAAAAATTGCGCCTCCAAGATGTCGCATGGGGGCCGCCACTGACAGTGAACGCAAACAAGTGATGGCACGGTCTCCAATTGGATCAAAATATGATCAAGATTTAGATAAAGAATCGGCTTTTGAAAAATTACAGAAGCGACAAAAACAAATAGAAGATCAAAAGTTAAAAGCAGAAATTGAGTTACAAAAAGAAAAGGAAAAACAAAAGTCATACAGAAGCACCAAAAAGAGATCTAGCAGTAAAGACACGGTTTGGGAAGCTGCAGGAAAAACAGCCGCCAGACGCTTTGGTACCAAGGTCATTAACGCTGTTTGGAAAAGTTTATTTGGACGCAAGTGATTAATGTAATCGTAAATAATTGTAACATTTAACCAATTCACAAAAATCACACAAAATGTGTGCTATTATCCGATTAATAATAATAAAACTCTGGAGAAAACATCATGGCTAAAGGAACATCTCTTCAAGATCCATTTTTAAATACCCTAAGAAAAGACAAAATCCCGGTATCAATCTTTCTAATAAACGGCATAAAATTACAGGGCGTTATAGAGTCTTTTGATCAATTTGTGATTGTTCTAAACAACAACACAAATCAAATGGTTTATAAGCATGCTATATCAACCATTGTGCCATCAAAAAGTGTCAATACACAAAATTTTGAAAATGATTAAGTAAAGTATATTCATCACTAAAACGTGGTCTTGAATATGGCTCAAACCGAAAAGGGCAAAACACTTGTCCTTTTTTCCCAAATCTCTATTCTAGAATGAAACATGCAGGTTATAATGCATGCTTTAAATAACACACACATCTATTGTTAGATCAAGAACGCAGTAAAAAAGGCAACCGAGCCATATTGGTCTGTCCAGTCACAGGGCTAGGACACAAAGAAAAAGTATCCGAATTTAGTGAATTGGCACTGTCTGCAGGTGCGCAAATTTTTGACACCCTTATTACCTCCAGAAAATTTCCAGAAGCCAAGTTTTTTATCGGCTCAGGTAACGCCGATAAAGTAGCCGAAACAGTTGCACAACATTCTGCTGATTTGGTATTGGTTGATGTTCCTCTCAGTCCGGTACAAGAAAGAAACCTTGAATCTTTGTGCCAATGCCGTGTCTTAGACAGAACATCGTTAATACTAGACATATTCTCTCAACGTGCGCGCTCATATGAGGGCATGTTACAAGTAGAACTGGCACAATTGCGACACTTGGCTACCCGTTTAGTGCGTGGATGGACCCATTTGGAACGCCAAAAAGGTGGGATTGGTATGCGTGGTCCTGGGGAAACCCAGTTAGAAACGGATAGGCGTTTATTGGCCATTCGGGTAAAAAAATTAAAAAACAAACTTAACAAAGTAGTCAAACAACGCGAACAAGGCAGAAACAGCCGAAAACAAAGTGGTACCAAAATGCTGGCTTTTGTAGGCTATACCAATGCCGGTAAATCAACTTTGTTTAATCGATTAACAGAATCCAAAGTTTATGCAGCCGATCAATTATTTGCAACACTGGATCCAACTGTGAGAAAACTTCCTGGCATTCAAGGCACGCAAGTTGTTGCCAGTGACACTGTTGGTTTTGTTCGTGATTTACCGCATGATTTGGTCGCCGCCTTTCAAGCTACATTACAAGAGGCCATTGAAGCCGATTTATTAATTCATGTGATTGATTCAAGCAACCCAGAACAAGATGAACACATAAATGAAGTGAAATCCGTGTTAAAACAAATCAAGGCTGATAAAATACCCGTGCTTGAAGTCTACAATAAAATTGATTTATCAGGGGTTGAAGCCCGGGTGCATAGACAAGTCAATAGCAACAATGAAGAATTTGTGACCCAATGTTGGCTGTCTGCTGAAACAGGAGAAGGGGTAGAAAAGTTTTTAAAAGCCATTGAAGAACGCTTCAATCGTACCCATGTACAAAAGGATATTCAGTTACCCGCCCATATGGGTAAATTGAGGGCTTTATTCTATGAGATGGAAGCCGTTCGAGAAGAATCTTTTAACGATGATAACAGCTGGTCCTTAAAAGTAGAACTGCCTCCTGAAAAATGGAATAAAATTGCAGCTAGAAACGATGAATGTGGACAATTTGTTCACCAACTATTATAACACTTTGGAGACTATTATGGCCTGGAACGAACCTGGCGGAAATAAAGACAATAACAATCAAGGCAACGGTGATAAAAAGCCCAATGACCCTTGGGGTTCTGGTGGCAACAAGCCGCCTGATCTTGAGCAAATGATTACTGGTTTTTTTAACAAGGTTAAAAAAGCATTTGGAATGGAAGGTGGCAGTAACAAAGGTTCATCAGCAGTTCCTATTGTATTAATTTTAATGGTGATAGTGGGTTATTTATTGTATACCTCAGCCCATAAAATTGGCCCATCTGAACGTGGTGTGGTACTTGTTTTTGGTAAGGAATCTGAAACAATTATGCAACCTGGATTGAATTTCACCTGGCCAAAACCTATTTCTGAAGTCTACAAAGTTGATATCCAAAAAATATACTCTGTTGGTGGAGAAGGAGAAATGCTAACTGAAGATAAAAATTTAATTTTTATAGAATTTGATATTCAATACAGAATCAGAGAAGAAAACATAACTGATTATTTGTTTGAACTTGAAATGCCAGATGCAACAGTTAAACATTCTGCAGAAAGCGCTGTGAGACAAGTGGTGGGTATCAATACCATGAGTCACTTAATCAATGAAAACCGTACCATTAAAATTGAAGAAATTGTTCTAGAATTACAAAATATGCTTGATCAATATTCTTCTGGAATCTTAGTTACTAATTTTAATATAAAGGAAATACATCCTCCAGCGCAAGTAAAAGCGGCATTTAATGATGTGGTAAAAGCCCGAGAGGATGCAAAAACCTTTATCAATCAAGCCAACGAGTACGCCAACCAAGAAATTCCATTAGCAGAAGGTGACGCATTAAAAATCATCCAAGAAGCCGAAGCTTATAAAGAAGCCATCATTGCAAAAGCTGAAGGTGAGTCTCAACAATTTGATTTGGTAAGAACTCAGTATGAGTTAGCACCTGAAGTAACAAAAGAAAGGCTGTATTTAGATACTATGGAAAAAGTCTTTGGCAATACTTCCAAAGTAATCATTGATTCCAACAGTAGCAACAACATGATGTATTTACCTCTCGATCAAATGATGAAGAACTCAAAACAAGCAGACTCTTTGTTTCTTGGAACACAAACAGTAACACCTAAAGAGAAACAATCAACTTATGTTCGCAGTACTAACAGAACACCAACAAAACGTGTTGGTAGAGGAGGTCAATAATCATGAATAAATTACCAATCATTCTCATATTAATCATATTATCGATTATAGGATTAAAAACTTTTACTTTTACTGTTACTGAAAAGGAACTGGCTGTTAAATTAAAAATAGGTAAAGTAATAAAATCAGATTATACACCCGGATTACAGTGGAGAATACCCTTTGTAAATGAAATTAAAAAGTTTGATTCGCGCATTCAAACCCTTGACAATAAACCTGAATCGATTCTAAATACCGATAAGGAATATTTAGAGGTTGATTATTTTGTAAAGTGGAGAATACAAGATCCAGTGACATATTACACCACATTTAATGGATTAAAACTTGATGCTGAAAGACGCTTAAGTGATGTCATTAAAAATGCCTTATCTGAAGAATTTTCCAACAGAACATTACAACAAGTGATCTCCACTCAAAGATTAGAGTTGGTTGCATCAGTTCAAGATAAAACCAAACCTATTGCGAAAGACTTTGGCATTGAAATAGTTGATGTTAGAATCAAAAGAATTAATCTAAATGATGCTGTCAGTGACTCTGTATTCGATAGGATGCGATCTGAACGTGCGGCAGAGGCAGCTGAGCACAGGTCAACTGGCCAAAAAGAAGCGGTAAATATTCGTGCAAATACTGATAAGCAAATCCGAATAATTGTTGCAGAGGCCACTAAAACAGCGGCCTTGTTAAAAGGTCAAGGAGATGCAACAGCAACTAAGACATACGCTGTTGCTTACAATCAAAACTCTGATCTTTATTCTTTTTTAAGAAGTCTAGAAGCTTATAGAAACAGTTTCGATGGATCTAATAATATGATGGTACTCGATCCAAAATCAGATTTTTTCAAATTTTTTAATAACAAACAAGTACAATAAACCAAATACGGACTCATATAAATGAAAAAAAATGCAGTTGTTTTAGGAACACAATGGGGCGATGAAGGCAAAGGCAAAATCGTTGACTTATTAACCGATAGAGCCGATGCAGTTGTGCGCTTTCAGGGTGGGCACAATGCTGGCCACACACTGATAATCAATGGCCACAAAACCGTTCTTCATTTGGTGCCTTCTGGTATATTGCGTGAAGGTGTTGATTGTTATATTGGCAATGGCGTAGTGGTTGAACCTGCTGCATTGTTGAAAGAAATTACACAATTGGAAGCCGCTGGTGTTGATGTAAAAAAACGCCTCAAAATTTCATCTGCAGCCCCAATTATCATGCCTTATCACATTGTGCTTGATCAATTGCGCGAAAAAGCCAAAGGCGGAAAAGCCATCGGCACAACAGGACGCGGTATTGGACCAGCTTATGAAGATAAGGTGGCAAGGCGCAGCATTCGATTTGGTGATTTGTTTGATCCGCAAAGATTAAAAGATAAATTGACTGAAACAATGGCTTACCATAACTTTGTTATTGAGCATTATTTCAAACACGAAGCACTGGATCTAGAAACCGTTTATCAACAAGCCTTAGATTATGGTCAACAGTTACAGCAAATGAATGCCGATGTTACCGCTGATTTACATGCCCTTCAAGCACAAGGAAAATCTATTCTACTAGAAGGTGCTCAAGGTTCATTGTTAGACGTTGATCATGGAACCTATCCTTTTGTGACATCATCTAATACCACTGCTGGTGCCGCATCATCAGGCACAGGCTTAGGTGTGACTGATATCGATTATGTTCTGGGAATTACCAAAGCTTACACCACACGTGTGGGTTCTGGACCGTTTCCTACAGAGTTATTTGATGATGATGGCGCAATGATGGCAAAAAATGGCGTTGAATTTGGCGCAACAACAGGCCGTCCAAGACGCTGTGGTTGGTTAGATTTGGTGTCACTAAAACGCATTAATCAATTGAATGGTGTCACAGGAATTTGTGTGACTAAACTCGATGTACTCGATACGTTTGAAACCATCAAGGTATGTACTGCTTATAAAGTTGATGGCCAAGAAACCAATACATTTCCTGCGTCGGCTGAAAGTTGGGAAAAAATTGAGCCAGTTTACCAAAGCATGCCAGGATGGATGAGTGAAACACGTGGCATGACGGACAAGAATAAGTTGCCTACTCAAGCTCAAGCCTTAATCAATGTGATTGAAGATTACACAGGAAAACCCGTACACATGATTTCAACAGGTCCAGATAGAAATGAGAACATCATTATTCAGAATCCATTTGAATAAGTTTTATCCTAAATCAATTATTTATAAGAGTGGCTTTCTTAACTCTCTTATAAATAATTGATATAAACAACCGTTCCCCAAGTTCCAAGTACCAACATTTGTCCTAAAAACACAGCAGCTGAACCCATGTCTTTGGCGCGTTTGGCCAAATCGTGGTATTTTTCACCACAAACCATATCAACCACTGCTTCAATTGCTGAATTGATAATTTCTAGTATTAAAACAAACAAGATACAAGACAGTAGCAACAATAATTGCATGGCCGATTGCGATATGTATATCGCGATGGGCAGTAAAATAACCGCCAAATAAAACTCTAAACGAAACGAGGCTTCGTGCTTAAAAGTGGCCTTTAGTCCTTGCATGGACCACTTTCCTGCATTAATGATTTGTTTTATGCCTCTGCGTTCAGTGCTTGCCATAGCTATTACTTGGTCTAACCTTGCCAAACAAGATTGGGTTGTTTAACTGCCTTGGCATCATCCAAACGTCTGTTTGGAGCAGTGTGTGGGGCTGATTTAATCACGCCAATGTCTTCTTTGGCTTGTCTAAGAATATCACCCATAGCGACAATGAACTTATCAATGGTTTGTTTTGACTCTGTTTCAGTTGGTTCGATTAACATACACTCGGCGACCAATAACGGGAAATAAATGGTAGGAGCATGCATGCCATAGTCTAATAGTCGTTTGGCCACATCTGTGGCAGTCAAACTGTATTGTTTGGCTTGTTTCTTTAAAGTCACGATAAACTCGTGGCTGGCTCGACGGGTAGGAAAAGCCAAATCAAAACCAATTCGTTCTAACTCTTTCATTAAGTAATTGGCGTTTAATGTGGCAAATTCAGCTATGCGTGGCATGCCTTCTTTGCCCAACATCAAGGCATAAATATATGCCCTTAAATTAACGCCCATATTACCAGCAAAGGCCGATAATCTTCCTATGGTTTTTGGGGCTTGTTGTTTGTTCACGTAATGATAACCAGAATCATCTTTGCCAATATAAGGTGTTGGCATGTACGGCACCAATCTTTTGCCCACACCAATGGCACCTGAACCAGGGCCGCCGCCGCCATGAGGTGTTGAAAATGTTTTGTGTAAGTTCATATGAATCACATCAAAATCCATGTCTCCAGGTCTGACCTTACCTAAAATGGCGTTCAAGTTTGCTCCATCATAATAAAGTAGGCCACCAGCTTCATGAACCAATTTAGAAATTTCCATGATATTGGGTTCAAATACACCCAGAGTTGATGGGTTGGTTAGCATGATACCTGCCGTTTGGGGGCCCAATAAAGGTATTAAGTCATGAATGTTTATATTGCCTTCGCGATTGGTTCTGATCTCTTTGACTTTGTAGCCACACATAATCGCTGTTGCAGGATTGGTTCCATGGGCCGCATCTGGAACAATAATTTCATTTCGCTCAACATCGCCACGGTCTTCGTGATAGGCTTTGATCATGGCAATTCCTGAAAACTCACCTTGGGCTCCAGCCATTGGTGTTAACGAAACCGCATCTAAGCCTGTAACGTCTTGTAATATTTCTTGTAAATCAAACATACAAGATAATGTACCTTGAGATAAACTGATTGGTGCCAATGGATGTTGATTGATAAAACCATCTAACAATGCCAAAGAGTTGCACACACGTGGATTGTGTTTCATGGTACATGAACCCAGTGGATAAAAATGGGTGTCTATAGAAAAATTCTTCTGACTTAATCGGGTGTAATGTCTGACTACGTCTAATTCAGAAACCTGTGGTAATCCCAAATCAGAAGTTCTCTGTAACTCCTTAGGTATATTTACCGAATTATCTGTTGGGGTCGGTGCTTGAGCCGCTGCATGGCGGCCAACTTTAGAATGCTCAAAAATCAACATGGTTTTATTGTCGTCTCAAAGAATTATAGAAGCAGAGATTTTACTCGTATATGCCGTGAAAACAAATATTCTATCAATAAAAATATTGAAATAGCCAGCAATCCAAGCTAAGACTATAATGTATTAAGCATATATGGTATAAAGCGCTCCATTTAATGAGTTCTGAGTTTTAACATGTTGTATTCTCCAAAAAGTGACTGGTTTGGTAACATCAAAGGTGATGTACTGGCTGGAATAGTTGTGGCACTGGCATTAATTCCTGAGGCGATTGCGTTTTCAGTGATTGCGGGTGTTGATCCGAAAGTAGGATTGTATGCCTCTTTCGCCATTGCCGTTATGATTGCTTTTGTGGGTGGTAGAGCTGGCATGATCTCAGCAGCAACAGCAGCAACAGCCTTATTAATGGTCACATTGGTTAAGGACAACGGTTTACAATACTTACTGGCCGCAACAGTATTAGCCGGTGTTTTACAAATTATTGCTGGGTATTTAAATTTACATAAATTCATGAGCTTTGTATCAAAGTCTGTTATGACAGGCTTTTTAAATGCCTTAGCGATCTTAATCTTTATGGCACAACTGCCTGAGTTAACCAATGTCACTTGGCAGGTGTATGCGCTTGTTGCCTTTGGCCTAGCCATAATTTACTTGTTTCCTTATGTTCCATTTGTTGGAAAGATATTGCCATCACCATTGGTCAACATCATTACCATTACACTTGTTGCTTTTTATTTTGGCAACGAAAGCATGGGCATACGTACCATAAGTGACATGGGTGAATTGCCTGACACATTGCCACTATTCTTGTGGCCAGATGTCCCTTTTAATTTTGAAACATTAAAAATTATCATGCCATACTCTATTTCAATTGCCATTGTTGGTTTATTAGAATCCTTGATGACTGCTAATGTTGTTGATGAATTAACCGACACAGAAAGTGATAAAAAACGCGAATGCAAAGGACAAGGCATTGCCAATATTGGTTCTGGCTTAATTGGTGGAATGGCAGGTTGCGCCATGATTGGACAATCAATCATTAATATTAAATCGGGTGGTCGCGGAAGATTATCTACAGTTGTTGCCGGTGTATTTTTGTTGATTTTGGTGGTGTTTTTAAGCGATCTTTTGAAAATAGTACCCATGGCAGCATTGGTTGCTGTGATGATCATGGTCTCAATCGGAACCTTTAGCTGGGCATCGGTGAAAGAATTAAAAACCAACCCGAAAAGCTCAAGCATAGTGATGATTGCAACCGTTATTGTTGTGGTTTGGACCCATAATTTGGCTTATGGTGTCTTTACTGGAATACTAATTGGGTCGCTATTTTTGGCACAGAGACTCAGTCAGTTTATGTTTGTACGATCAGAATATGATGAAGATAGTGATACCAGAACCTACCATGTGGTTGGTCAGGTTTTCTTTAACTCATCAGAAAAGTTTATTTCTTACTTTGACTTTAAAGAAGCTGTGGATAAAATAATAATCAATGTGAAGCGATCACACTTTTATGACATCACATCGGTGGCGGCCTTAGATAAGGTGGTCATAAAGTTACGCCGTGAAGGTGCTGATGTAAAAATAATCGGTTTAAACAAGGCCAGTGAAACCATGATGGATAAGTTTGCCATTCATGAGGACCCTGATGCCATTGAAAAATTTATGAGTGGGCATTAATATGAACAACACAAAATACATACTTGTCGGAATAGACGGTTCAGCCATCAGTGATTCTTTGGTGCAATATGCCATTTGGTTGGCTAAAAGCAATGGGCTTACTATCAAACTATTACACATCATTGAACATTCACATAAAAGCGAACAAGCCCACCACGAAGGCAATCTTACCCCCAATATTCGCCGTGAATTGTTAAAAGAGCTTTCAGATGAAGAGCGCATAGAAAGCAAACAGTTGATCGCAAAAGGCAAGGAACTGATTAATTCAGCCAAAGAAAAAGTCATAGCAGCAGGCATAGATAATGTTGTGGCCAAACTTAGACATGGCACATTGCCTGAAGCCATTGAAGATTTAAAAGATGAAATAGCTTTTGTCATGTTAGGTTCTAAAGGCAAAAGCCATTCTATAATAGACAAAGGGCTTGGGTTTCATCTTGAAGAATCCATTCGAGCAACTGACACACCTGTTTTTATTGCCCAAAAAGAATTTACAACACCAACAAAAGTGATGTTTGCCTACAACGGTAGCCCAACATCCAAACGTGCCATCAGCATGATAACGCAAGGAAACATTTATAAAGAACCACTTGAAATCCATGTGGTCTGTGTCAATAGTGACATTAAACTGGCAGAATCTTTGGCCGATGAAGCCAAGCAGGTTTTATCACAGTCTAACAATTCAATTATCACCCAAGCTTTAACGGGAGACACCATAGAACAGTTAACCTCTTATCAAAAGCAAAATGCGATTGATATTACAGCAATGGGAGCATTCAGCCATGGTAAATTGCATGGGTTCTTCTTCGGTAGTTTTACCACCAAAATGATACAGCAAAGTGATACAAATTTTTTACTCATCCGTTAGGATATAAATCCAAAGAGGCCTTTTATATCACGTACTTAAATGATGAAAAAGCTTTCTCAGATTAAAAAATTAACCATTTAGCCCATAACTTGCTAAAATGAAACAAGTCAACAACACGAATTTATCTTATGTCATTAATAAAATGTCCATCTTGTCAAAATCAAATTTCTGATAAATTAGAGCTGTGCCCACACTGTGAATACTCTTTGAATCAAAGCGGTGATGATCTTGAACGCTTGAAAGTACTTAGGTACCGTAAATACAGAGATAAAATGTTCCGTTTTAAAATGTTGACTTTTACAGCCATGGCCATCGCCATTATTGGATTGGTTCCAATGTTATGGACTTATGCCAAAGCCATTGATTATGGATTTAATGCTAACTTTCTAAACCATTGGGGTGTTTATTTGATTTTTATCGGCTTTGCAATGTATGTGGGAGTTAGGGCCTCAATGTATGTTGCAAAAAGCAACTATAAAGCTGGCAAAAAATAGTTAATGGAATAAAAAAAACCGCCAGGTATTAACCCAGCGGTTTAAAAATGGTCTCCCTGACCCATTCCTTTTCCCCGAAATACACATCCTTATGCCACAAATCCGTTTGTCAAATAATTGCCTTCCTACGCGATCATTTGTTGCTAATCCTATCAATCCTTAATTACCCAACAACCACAAGCCTTATGATAGTTGTGAGTAGAGCAATAATGAGATAAATCATTTATCTCGCATCCATGTATCCATTATCTGTATTTATCAGAAAATAAATATAGGTAAAAGACTTTTCCTTTGTAGGTGTTTTTCCTACAAAACACCCGTATCAAATAGATTAAATAAAATCTCCATAATAGTTAATGAATTAAAACCAACTAATCTCTCACTTTTTTATAAATAAAATTAGAGAATTTTTCAAAGCTCTCATTTATAATGATTACATGAAAGTACTTATTCAAAGAGTTAAGAAAGCCCGTGTCGATGTGGAAGGTAAAGCTGTTGGCCAAATAAAACAAGGCATTTTAGCCTTTGTCGGTGTAGAGAAAGATGACACCAAGGAAAGTACTCAAAGAATGTTGAAAAAACTTCTTTCCTACCGTATCTTTTCAGACGATGGTGGTAAAATGAATCTGTCTGTTGAAGACATTAATGGTGAAATACTTTTGGTCTCTCAATTTACTCTAGTGGCCAATACAAAAAAAGGCTTGCGTCCCAGTTTTTCAAGTGCTGCCAATCCAAAATTAAGCGCAGAATTATACGAATACATGATACAACAAGCCAAAACCACAAATTTAAACATACAAACTGGCGTGTTTGCGGCCAATATGCAAATCAGCTTGGTTAATGATGGACCCGTGACTTTTAATTTAGAATGCTAAAATCCTACACCATTGCCACAGGCAATTATCACAGCACACAGGCAGCAGCAGAGATCTTAGACAAAGGCGGTAATGCCTATGATGCCATTCTAGCTGCCCTATTTATGTCATTTGTCTGTGAGCCACTGTTATCATCACCAGGTGGAGGCGGGTATTTATTGGCTCACCCAAAAAATAAGACCGCCAAAATATTTGATTTCTTTGCCCAAACACCGCATAAAAAAAATACGGATGATAAGGATTTTTATCCCATTCAAGGGGATTTTGGAACAACCCAGCAAGAGTTTCACATTGGCATGGCTTCGGCTGCCACACCTGGAATTCCCGCAGGAATATTCGCCATTCATGAAAGCTATGGAAGCCTGCCTTTAATTGAAATTGCCAGTGCAGCCATTAAAAAAGCCAAAATTGGCATGGAAGTGAATGCCTTACATGCAGATGTAATCCAAATCTTATCACCAATAATAAACCATTCTGATTATGCGAAATCCATTTTTTCAAAAAACAATGAAGAATTACTAGCATTAGGTGATGTTAAAGCCAATCCTGATTTAGCAAATTTTCTAGAAAATTTTGCACAACTGCCAAATGATTGGTTTTATTGTGGTAATCCTGCAAACAGCATAGTTTCTGATATGAATCGATCCGCAGGATTATTAAGCAAAATTGACTTTGATTCATATCAGGTCAGCATTAGGGAACCACTAATTGCTGAGATAAATAATTGGAAAGTCATCACCAATGCCGCACCAACTACTGGTGGATACTTAATTATAGAACAATTAAAACATGCATTGAAAAACCCAGTTCGAGATATCAACGATAAGCTGATTATGGCCATGGAATACGCCGATCAACTTAAAAATCAAAACGTTTTTCAATCTTCAAAAGGCACATCTCATATGAGCGTCATTGATCAAGATGGCAATGTGGCTAGCCTAACGGTCTCTAATGGCGAGGGTTGTGGATATATGGTGCCAAACTGTGGCTTCATGCTTAATAACTTTTTGGGTGAAGAAGACATTAATACCAAAGGTTTTTTTAATTTTGATGAAAACAGCCGCATGGCATCTATGATGTCACCAACCATAATCGAAAATGGAGATGACCTCATTGCATTGGGAACAGGGGGTTCTAATCGGATTAAAACAGCCATGTTTCAAGTCATTTGGCAAATCATAGCAGAGAATAAAACCTTAGATAAAGCCATAAATCAACCGCGTTTTCATTATGAAAACGGTGTATTAGACATTGAAAAGGGCGTAAACCAAGCCACCATACAAAACTTAGCAAAGCGCTACTCAAATATTAACCAATGGCAGCAAAGAAGTCTTTATTTTGGAGGCATAAATGCAGTTTCACAAGGCTCATCACAGTTAGCGATTGGCGATAGCCGTCGCAATGGTGTTGGTTTGGTGAAGAACACTGGTTAAAATAGATTTCTTATTTTATGTACTTGTCTCTTCCAAAAACCATGTTCATAAGTGTTGCATTCCATAGTTCTGGCCAAGCCTGAAGCAGTTGAACCTAAATGTTGGGTTTCTGCAATGTGTTTCGATCTGTCTTCATCAACAACAGGGATATGATTGTCTTCAATGGTTTTTACCACTCTAAAGGCCAAGACTGAACTGATGATACCAAAAACCACCGCTCCTATGGCCTCAAAAAGCATAATACCAAACGCACCATAATACATGGCACCATAATAAACAAAAGGAATGGTGCCAATAGTGGCTTTGCCAAAGTTCATGACAGTAGAATATTTGGCTTTACCAAGATTGTTAAAACTGGCATTGGCAACAAATAAAAATCCTCGAAAAATAGTGAGTATTGCCACCCAAATACAAAACAGAACAATTAAATTTGCCGCCTCGCCATCAACACCAAACACAGAAACAATGTTGTCTTTTATAACAAATAAAACGAGTGAAATAAAAATACAGTAAAGCACAATTACCACAAATGATTTACTGATGGTTTCTCGTACACGGTCATATAATCCTGCGCCGTGATTTTGACCAATGATAGGACCAACGGCACCAGATATGGCGAAAACCAAACAGAACCCAACTGGGAGAATGCGACCTATAATTGAATATCCCGCAACAGCAGAATCACCAAAATCAGCTAATGTAAACATAATATAAGCATTGCCAATCGGTGTGGCTATGTTGGTTAAAATAGCAGGAATGGCAACTTTTGATATTTCAGATAAGTCCTCAACAAATTTTGATGCCTTGAATTTGACTAACAAATTGTGTTTCTTAATAACAAAATACAAGGCATAAAACATCATCGCCACGCGTGCCATAACAGATGCCCAAGCTGCGCCTTCAATGCCCATATCCAGTACAAATATAAAGATAGGATCCAATACCGCATTAACAATACCGGCTATTAATGTTACAAACATGCCTTGCTTGGCATCACCTACAGAACGCAATGCACCTGTTGCTGCCATACCAATACATAAAATAGGCAATGAGGGAACTATGATGCTCAGATAGGCACTGGATAGCTCAAGGGTGCGCCCTTTGGCTCCCATTAATGCCAATAGTTCTGGTGTATACAACCAAACAAAAAATCCAACAATAACACCGACAACTATACATATCACCATGATATTAACAAAGAAATATCTCGCTGCTTCCGTATTTTTAGCCCCTATTTCTCTGGCAACCAAGGCACCCATGGCGATCATAAATCCGATACTGATGGCAATGGTAAAGAACAGTATAGTTCCGGCAAAACCAACGGCTGAGGCCATTTCAATTTCACCGAGTAAACTCAAAAAATAGAGGTCGACTAAATCAACAATAAAAATTGACAGTAAACCAACAGCTGACATAAGTGACATGCTGATGATGTGTTTGTAAATTGACCCTTGGGTATAATGAGCTTGCATTAAAACATTAAAACACAACTATACAATTTTAATCAATTAATTAATCTAACATTGCTCTAAGAGCTGCAAGATGGCTTTTACGACTGACACTTTGGTCTTCTTTGTCTTTTTGATTTACTTTCCCATAACCGCTGATATACCTAACTGGTAACTCATCTAAAAATCGACTTGGACCTACGTCCAATGTGTCATCTTGGGCAAACCTGTTTTTTCGTTTTTTAACAAAGCTGATGTTTAAGTTTTGCATGGCTCTGGTCATGCCTACATACATTAGTCGACGTTCTTCTTCTACCGTGTCTTCTTCAATGGAATTTTTGTGGGGTAAAATGCCTTCTTCCACACCTATCATATAAACATGGGTGAACTCCAAACCTTTGGCAGCATGCAATGTCATCATTTGCACAGCATCTTCATTACTGCTGTCATCTTTATTGGTTTGCAATGTTATTTGAGCCGCAGCATCAATCAAGTTCATGTCTTTTTCCTTGCTAAAAGAACGCATCCATTTTTGAAAATCTGTCACTAATTTAGTGCGGTTAAACTTGCCTGTTTTGTCTTTACTGGTTTGAGCAATCCAGGCAATATAATCAATTTCTGTGATTAACTCATCTACAATGGCATCGGCCCTGATTCCAGCCAGGGTTTTCTTTTGTAGTTTTAAAATATTGGCATGAAACTCTTTTAATTTCTGTGCGGCACGGGCAGGAAGGTTAGATAACATTGAATCATTGCCAGCTGCTTTAAAGTAACCCATGTGTTGTGACTCTGCATTTTGAGCCAATTTTGCCAAGGAAGAAGAACCAATGCCACGCCTTGGCACATTGACAATTCTTAAAAAGGCTGAATTATCTTTTGGGTTACATAACAAACGAATATATGCCATAACATCTTTAATTTCAGCGAAATCAAAAAACGATCTTCCACCACTCATGACATAGGGAATATTGTTGCTGCGAAAAACCTGTTCTACCAATTTAGCTTGATGGTTTGAACGGTATAAAACTGCGTAATCAGAAAAATTGTTTTTTTTGAGTATGCGTTGGTAATCAATTTCTGCAGATAATTGTAGGGATTCTTCTTCTGGCGAATTAAAGCTACTGATTTTAATCAGGTCACCAATGGCCAAATCGCTCCAGAGTTTTTTCTCAAATTCATGCGGGTTGTGCTTAATAACATCATATGCTGCTCCTAATATGTTTTGAGTTGAACGGTAATTTTGTTCTAGTTTAACCACTTTTAATTCTGGAAAATCTTGTTTCAATATTGATAAGTTTTCTGCTTGTGCTCCGCGCCAACCATAGATAGATTGATCATCATCACCCACACAAATAATATTTCTGTGTTTGCTGACCAATTGTTTTAGCATCTTATATTGGCTACCATTGGTGTCTTGGTATTCATCGACCAAAACATAGTGCATTTTATCTTGCCATCGATTTAATACCTCAGCATTGTTTTGTAGTAAATTTAATGTCTGCAAGATTAAATCATCAAAATCAAGGGCATTAAAATCAATTAACCGTTGCTGGTATTTTTGGTAGACTTGCTCGGCCAATGTAAATTGGGTGTTTAAATCTTCTGCCTTCAAACCCTCATTCTTCCATGCTGATATTTGCCATTGAATGGTGTTAATTTGTTCGCGATTACTGCCTTTTGGTAACAGGTCTTTAACTATGTTGTGGGTTTCTGAACTGTCAAAAATACTAAAGCCAAAACGATAAGGAGTGTGTGTTATTTCTTCACGAATAATGCGCATACCCAAGGCATGAAAGGTTGAAATACTCAAGCGTTCACCTTCAGGTAAGTTGACCATTTTAGCCGCACGCTGCGCCATTTCTTTGGCTGCTTTGTTGGTAAAGGTTATGGCAAATATGTTGTGATGACTGACCCTTTTATATGCCATTAAATGGGCTATTTTTTCAGTAATAACACGGGTTTTTCCACAACCAGCACCAGCCAAGACCAATAATGGGCCTTCACAATAACTAACAGCTGAATTTTGTTGGGGGTTAAGCATTTCTTGAAGGTTTTTCCTTAAAAAGCGAAGAATTATAACAGAAGCCTTTGTTTATGAGCCAAGAAACTGGGATAAATAGAAATTATTAAATCTTTGATTTAAAATGGCCGCTCAATAATTCTCCATAACTTAGCGTTTTAGTGACTTTGTTCTGTTTTAATTAACAATGCCATTAAAATGATTGGGTTTGAATAATAAAACAATGAAAAATATATTTGCACGAACACAGTTTCTAACCTCTGCCCATAAGGTTTCTCAATTACCTGATGACAAAGGATTAGAAATAGCCATTGCTGGGCGATCTAATGCTGGTAAATCCACCACATTAAATACATTGGTTGGTAATAAGAAACTGGCTAAAGTCAGTAAAACACCGGGGCGCACACAATTGCTGAATTGTTTTGATTTGGGTGATAATTTACGCCTGGTCGATTTGCCAGGTTATGGTTATGCAAAAGTGCCTAAAAAAGTCAAAGCCCATTGGCAACATGAAATCAATATTTATTTACAACAAAGAAAAAGCCTTATTGGTGTCGTGATAGTGATGGACATACGACACCCATTAAAGGAATTTGATAGACAGTTTTTACATTGGGCCGATCAATCTGGTTTGTATTCTCATGTATTATTAAACAAATCGGACAAATTTAAATCCGGTAAACGCAAAGCAGCATTATTAGAGGTTAAACGAGAAATGGCGAATATTTCACGTACATCAACCATTCAAACTTTCTCTGGTTTAAAAAACGAAGGCGTTCCAGAATTATCTGCCACATTGATGTCTTGGTACAATGATCCAAGCGTGGCTGGTTTAGATGAAGATGATAATGATGACGATGAATAATAAGAAGAAAGTGGATTTAATATGACTTTTAGGTGCTTACAAGGCATGTTAACCATTGAAACTTTTTTCGATGGTGGTGCACAACCAAAACTTGTTTTAGAACAAGATGTCATCAAACAACTGAATATTCAAATAGCAAAAGAGTTACAGAATATTGTTCCCAATCTAGATGATTCTACTTATGCCATAGTTGGTGGTTTATACCAAAGCAGTGAAGTACTACAACCAGGGTTTCCAATCCATAGCCAGTTGCGACAGTATGCCAACGCAGCGCTCAAAGGTGAGAACAACCGCCGCAATCAATTAATAATTGGTGCAAATGAGTCAAAACTGCCTAAAGGTTTAAGACACAATAAAACTGCCCAAATGACACCTTTGCTACTTTTGCCTTTTGTTATCATCACTGAAAATGATGAAAGTAAAGATGTCTTTGAAAAGCAACTCATGCACAAAGGCATGGGCTCTGTTGATTTATTACAACAGCTACAACAAGCCATTGGATTAAAGATCAGACATGTTAATTTTATGACTGTTTTAGACTTAGCTGCGATGATGCACAACCATTTGCAAATGGCAGGTTTTGAACCACTGTGGAAAATTTTAGAACAGGCACTTTTTAACCAAAACCCTGAAACCAAGGCGAAAACGCCACAACACAATGAGTTTTACTTGTCTAAAAAGATTGTTTTTACTCCTTTTTTCTCATTTATGATGTGGAGCAATTATGGTCCTGGAAAAAATTTAGACAACAATCAAGAAGCCTATTTACACTATACTCAAGTACAAAGACAACATGTTGCTACTCTTAAAGAACATGGATTAGATGTCAGACAATTCGTACCAACACAAGAAACATGGCCAGTTAGTGAAGAACACATTTGTTTTGCAACATTGGATCAAGGTCGTTTAACAGGTGAATTTTACCATGAAATTATCCGTCCATTAGATAACACAAAAGAAATGATTGTTGATAAAAATGACCATCCACACCTAGGAGTTTTGTTTTATCAAGTCAGTGATGGAAAAGAAGGATTAGAGTTTTACTACCCAATAACAGATGCAGGCATAAAAGAAATTGAAGCCCTTATTTCACCTCAAAAATAATTTTACCCCTGTTTACTGACCAACCAAAGCCAATAATACACCCGCGGCAACGGCAGAACCTAAAACACCAGCGACATTTGGACCCATCGCATGCATGAGTAAAAAATTGTGTGGGTTGGCTTCTAAACCCAGTTTGTTCGCAACTCGAGCTGCCATTGGTACAGCAGAAACACCCGCTGCTCCAATTAATGGGTTGATTGGGTCTTTTGATAATTTGTTCATGAGTTTTGCCATCAGAACACCTGTGGCCGTTCCAATTGAAAAGGCAACGGCACCCAAGCCTAAAATCCCTAAAGTTTCAACATTGAGAAATTTGTCTGCGCTTAATTTAGAGCCCACACCGAGACCAAGAAATATTGTGACTATATTAATGAGCTCGTTTTGTGAAGTAGAACTGAGTCTATCAACCACCCCAGATTCACGCATGAGGTTACCAAAACAAAACATGCCCACCAATGGTGTTGCTGCAGGTAAAAAGAAAACAGTTAACAATAACACTGCCAATGGGAAGATGATTTTTTCTATTTTGGTCACATGTCTTAACTGCACCATTTCAATTTTTCTTTCTTCTTTTGTGGTCAATGCACGCATGATTGGTGGTTGAATGATTGGTACCAATGCCATATAGGAATAGGCCGCTACGGCTATGGCCCCCAATAAGTCTGGCGCCAGTTTTGATGCCAAAAATATGGCCGTCGGTCCATCGGCACCACCGATAATGGCAATCGCTGATGCATCTTGAATAGTAAAATCTATGCCTGGAATAGAACTGAGTGCAATGGCTCCAAATAAAGTGGTAAATATACCGAATTGGGCCGCCGCACCGAGTAGCAACATCTTAGGGTTTGCAATTAATGCCCCAAAGTCAGTCATTGCACCAACACCCATAAATATTAATAAGGGAAAGATCCCAGTATCGATGCCTGCATAATAAATATAATGCAATAAACCACCCACTTCTGTGAAGCCGGCCAAGGGTATATTGGTTAAAATGGCTCCAAAACCGATTGGCATAAGCAATAATGGTTCAAATTTTTTCACGATTGCCAAATAAAGCAACCCAATGCCCACCAACATCATGATAACTTGGCCCATTTGGAAATTCGCCAAGCCTGTTGAATGCCACAATGTGTTTAATAAATCCATTGTGTTATCCGAATCTCAACAACACATCGCCAACCTTAACGTTGTCGCCTTGTTGAACTTGTACCGATGATACAGTTCCTGAAAATGATGCAGTAATTTCTGTCTCCATTTTCATTGCCTCCATCACAATAACCACATCGCCTTCATTGACCTGATCACCAACATTAACATTCACTTTGAATATGTTTCCAGATAAAGGAGCATCCAAAGTTTTACCTGACGCTTCATTCTCAACAACAGGTGATTGCACAATTTGACTAATGGTTCCCGATGGAGCCACTTCAACCTCATAGGCTTTTCCATTTACAGTGACTGAATAGTTTTCTATCGCATTACTGGTATTGGCCTGAGGAGTTGCATTATTATTTGCTGGTTTTTCAACATCATTGGCACTAGGTACCGGTTCAAAGGCCGCTTTATTGTTGCGGTTTTTTAGAAACTTGAGGCCTATTTGTGAAAATAGAGCATAGGTTAAAACATCATCAATGACATTCTCCGCTAATGTTATGTCTTCTTTTTTTACAATATCTAATAATTCCTTGGTTAAACTCTCAACTTCAGGGGCTAATAAATCTGCAGGCCTACAGGTAACAACATCTTCACCAGCTAACACTTTTTGTTGTAAATCTTTATTAACCTCTGCTGCTGTGGCTCCATATTCTCCTTTGAGAACGCCCTCTGTTTCTTTTGTGATAGATTTATAACGTTCACCGGTTAATACATTCAACACAGCTTGAGTGCCAACAATTTGTGAAGTTGGAGTCACCAATGGTATAAAGCCTAAGTCTTTGCGCACTTTAGGAATTTCTTTTAATACTTCATCTAATTTATCAGCCGCACCTTGTTCTTTTAGCTGACCTTCCATGTTGGTCAACATGCCACCTGGTACTTGTGCGGTTAATATGCGTGCATCTACTCCCTGCAGACTGCCTTCAAACTTAGCATATTTTTTTCGTACCTTTCTAAAATATGTCGCTACTTCTTCTAATTTATTGATATCCAATCCAGTATCACGTTCTGTTCCCTCAACTATGGCAATCATGGTTTCAGTTGGTGAATGGCCATAAGTCATACTCATTGATGATATCGCCGTATCAATCACGTCAATGTCTGCATCGATGGCCTTCATGTGTGTTGCCATACTTAATCCAGTGGTTGCATGACAATGTAAAGCTATGGGAATATCGACCACTTTTTTAATTTCTGTTATCAATTCTGTTGCAACATAGGGTTTTAATAATCCTGCCATGTCTTTTATGCACAATGAGTCAGAACCCATGTCTTCCAATTGTTTTGCCATGGTTAGCCAACCTTCCAAATTGTGAACAGGGCTGACTGTATAGCTAAGAGTCCCTTGGGCATGACCACCCACTAAATTGGTGGCTTTAATGGCAGATTGCATGTTGCGCACATCATTCATCGCATCAAATATTCTAAAAACTTCTACGCCGTTAACATAGGCTCTTTCTACAAATTTCTCAACCAAGTCATCAGCATAATGACGATATCCCAATATGTTTTGTCCTCGAAATAACATCTGCTGTTTTGTTTTAGGCATGAGTTTTTTTAATTCACGAATCCTCTCCCAAGGATCCTCCCCTAAATATCGAATACAAGAATCAAATGTCGCACCACCCCAAGATTCAATCGACCAAAATCCCACTTCATCAAGTACTGGTGCAATGGGCAACATGTCCTCAATGCGCATGCGTGTGGCTAACAGTGATTGATGCGCGTCTCTTAATACCAGTTCAGTGATGCCCAATGGCTTTGTGTTTTTTTGCATGTTATGCTTTTCCTGTTTTGTATTTGTGCTTTTTATTTGTGTTTTTTGCGATAATTATTGATGGCACCAGTAATGGCGGCAATAACTGCAGTATCTTGATTGTTTGATATGTTTGTTGTTGTGGTGGTGACTTTATCTGGGAACCTTTTTGCCAATGGAGAAATAAAATACCGTATGACAACAATTAACAACCCCAAAAAGGCGAAGACAAAGCCCATTCCCACAAACATTAACATGGCGGCTTGTGTAAATAATTGATTAGAAACTTCTATGTCTGGCATATTTGTTTTATTTGAAGGTTTAATGACATAATTATATTCATACTTTCATACTAACAGCAACTAATACCACAATTTTAAAAAAAATATTGTAACACAACCAATTGATAAGCATAATCATAGATACTTTCAAAATCAGACTGTATGTATATGAAAATTTTTAACACAATTCTCCTCACCTTTATTAGTTTTGGTGTTTTTGCCTTTGTTGATGACAATTATCAGAACCAACAACAAGCATGGGATCAGCATAAAAAATTGGTTGATCAATCCAACTACAAAGCATTGCCATGGCGCAATGTTGGACCCGTTGTTCAAGGCGGTCGGAGCGTTGCCATTCGAACATCAAGACAAAACGAAAATATTTTATATATTGCCTATGCCTCAGGCGGCCTTTGGAAATCAGAAAACAAAGGCATAACATTTCAACCGATGACTGATAAACTGCCCACGCAAATCATAGGTGGTTTCGATGTTGACCCCAATAACGATCAAATATTGTGGATGGGAACAGGTGAAAACAACTCTTCACGTTCTTCTTATGCGGGCATGGGTGTCTATATGTCTACAGATGCCGGAGTAAGTTGGAAACACATGGGACTAGGTGATACGAGCCGTATTGGAGATGTCATTGTTGATCCAAAAAACTCCAATCGAATTTATGTCGCTTCTCTGGGGCCTTTGTATTCAAAAGGTGGTGACCGTGGGGTTTTTGTATCTGAAGATGCCGGTGTAACATGGAACAAAACATTAGAAGGTGACAAGGTAACTGGCTTTGTAGATTTGTCCCTGGCCAGTAATGGTGATATATATGCCAGTGCTTGGCAACGAGAGAGGAAAGCTTGGGACTTTATAGAATCAGGCCCAGGAAGCAAGATCTACAAAAGCAGCGATCAAGGAAAAAGCTGGAAAGAACTAACAAATGGTTTGCCTACTGGTAAGTATGTTGGCCGCATGGGTGTTGATGTTGCCCAATCAGATTCAAATATTGTCTATGTAGTTGTCGACAACCAAGAAATATTGCCAGAAGCGCAATGGGACATGGGTGATACTGCTATAAATGCCAAGCGCTTAAAAACCATGAGCTCCGAGGAATTACTGTTGCAGGATGAGAAAGAGCTGGAGAAATTTTTAAGAGACAACAATTTTCCACCGCAAACCACATCTGAAACTGTATTAAAGGATTTAAAAGATGGCACTATGAACCCTCAAGAATTGGTCAAATCATTAAAAGATGCCAATAGCAATTTATTCAATACAGATATTAAAGGGCTTGAAGTGTACCGATCAGATGATGCTGGTAATAGCTTTACTAAAACCCATGAATTGCCCTTATCAAATATAGTATTCACCTATGGTTATTATTTTGGCAAAATTCATGTTGATCCAAATGATGCTGACACCATTTATACAATGGGCGTTCCATTGGTCAAATCTACCGATGGTGGCAAAAACTGGACATCACTGTATGATCCCAGTGTCCATGTCGATTATCATGAAGTCTGGATTGACCCAAACAACTCATCACACATTATTGCAGCCAATGATGGCGGTGCGGATGAATCCTATGATGGAGGAGAGCACTGGCGCAAACTGGATTACCAACCTGTGGGGCAGTTTTACACTGTCAATGTCGACATGAATGAACCTTATAATGTCTATGGTGGATTGCAAGACAATGGCACCTTAAAAGGCTCCAGTCAAACAAAGTGGGAAGATGGAGAATCTTGGAAAAGACTTTTTGGCGGTGATGGTATGTATGTCAGTGTTGATGATGATACTACATATGTTGGGTTTCAATTTGGCAACTATTTTAAGCTTGGAGAAGGACAACCTAAATCAATTAAACCACCCAATTTCATCGATGAAAAACCATTAAGGTACAATTGGAATACACCTGTGATTCTATCCAACCACAACCCAGAAATCATTTATTATGGAGCCAATAAGCTGTTTCGCAGTTTTGATAAAGGTGAAAATTGGAAAGCCATCAGTAAAGATTTAACCCAGTCTTTTAAAAACGGTGACGTGCCCTATGCAACCATAACTAGTATTTCAGAATCTCCCCTAGAATTTGGACGAATGATTGTTGGTACTGATGATGGTATGATTTGGGTCACTTCTGATGATGGCAGAAATTGGAAAAATGTTGGAAAAAAATTACCTGCAAAATTATGGGTTTCACGTGTTGTTGCCTCAGAACATGATAAAAACACATTGTGGCTAACTTTAAATAATTACCGCAGTGATGACATTCAAAGTTATGTTTATCACTCCACTAATTTTGGTAAAACATGGAAATCAATTGCCAATAACTTGCCAAATGAAGCCGTTAATGTCATCAAAGAAGATCCTAAAACCAAAAATTTGGTTTATGTTGGCACTGATAAAGGGGTTTACTTTTCTATCAATGCTGGACAAAAGTGGCAAGCTTTAGGCAATGACTTCCCAACCGTTCCTGTGCACGATTTAGTCGTACATCCTCGAGACAATGAATTGGTTGTTGCCACACATGGTCGCAGTATCTGGATAACAGATGTTTCTATGATACAAAACCACAAAGATTTCACAGATAAGGAACTGTATATATTCAAACCCAATGACATTAAAGCCAAGTCTTCTTGGAATGCTCGACCATCACGTTGGTTCATTAATGATACCCCAGATAAACATGAGTTTATGGTCTGGTCTGGATCTGAAAAAACAGTGCATGTTGATATTATTGATGAAAATGAACAGGTTGTTTATGCCAGTCATGAGCACTTCTCTACAGGCTTAAATGTTTGGAATTGGGATTATAAAGTTGATATTGAATTAGCACTTAAAGCAGAAAAAACCAAAAATAAAGACAAAGAAAAACCCTTGAATAAATCTTTAACTCCAGTAAGTGAGGGAATAAGGTTAGGGCATGATATATATATCCAAAAAGGCAAGTATACCATTAAATTCTCTGATGGTGATGATTCACAAACCATTGATTTACTGGTGGAATAATGGAAGATTATATTATGATCAGACAAAATAAATATTGTCATTGTTGGTTAAAAAACCTTAATCAGGTTAAATTTTCGTTAAATGCATAGTATATATTAGCAATTGCTAAAATGTGGCTTGCAATTTAAATTAATTCATGTTCTTATACACGAATAAGTGGCATACCTTATGCTGTTTATGATTCATTCTCCCCCCTTTTTGAATGAATCTGAAAAATTGATTTCCCCAAATCAATTTTTTATTTCCCAGCAACTTTATTGTTGCTGGGTTTTTTTACCTAAAATTCATAAACGTAATTCAATAACTTATACACACAAAAAACGCCCAATAATATGAGCGTTTAATCTTTCTATAGTGAGTAAATATTTACTGAGCTATATAGCCCACTATAGTTAACACAATGGTGTACGGTAAAGCCATAATAACCATGCGCATATAACCCAATTTAATCACTGGTGCTAAAGCTGAGGTCAGTAAGAATAAAAAGGCTGCTTGACCATTCGGTGTTGCTACAGACGGTAAATTAGTTCCCGTATTAATTGCAACAGCTAAAGCATCAAAGTGCTCTCTAGTTATTTGACCAGCATTAAACGCAGCCTCAATCTCTTTGATATAGACTGTTGCTACAAACACATTATCGCTAATTGCAGAGAGTAAACCGTTAGCTAGAAAAAAAGCTTTAGGCTGTTGTTCCAGCGGCATTTCTAAAACATATTGAATCACAGGTTTAAACAACCCTAAATCTGAAATCATAGCAACTACAATAAAAAATATAACCAACAACGATACAAAAGGCAATGACTCTTCAAAGGCTTTACCTATTTGGTGCTCCTCTGTAATCCCTGTAAAAGCTGTTACTATGACTAATAAACTTAGGCCAATTAAACCAACTGGCATAATGTGTATTGCCAAACCCACAATCAATAAAATACCACTGATTCCTTGTATGATTAATGCATATTTATCCTTTCTGTTTCTTTTTTCATCTTCTTCTTGCATGTAATTTTTTAAAATTTCACGCACGCCGTCATCTAATTTTGCACCAAAACCAAATGTTTTGGTAACCTCAACAACTACAACCGTACACATACCAGCAATAAATACAGGAATAGTAACGTGCGCCATTTGAGAGGCAAACTCCATAAAATCCCAACCCATTTTGCCCGCAATTAGTAAGTTTTGTGGTTCACCAACAGTTGTACATACGCCACCCAATGCTGTACCTACTGCACCATGCATCACCAATGAACGTATAAAAGCACGAAATTTTGCCAGTGTTTCACCACCCATTTGTTTTCTATCCAAGGTACCATCATGGTCATAATCAATGCCAATGGTCGAATGCACTTTTTCATATACGCCATATAAGGCAACAAATACAGTTATTAATACAGCAGTAACGGTTAACGCATCTAAAAAGGCCGATAAAAAAGCAGCTGAAAAAGAGAACAGCAAAGATATAACTATCTTGTTTTTAACTTTTACAAGTAACTTACCAAATATAAACACCAACAAAGGTTTCATAAAATAGATGAAACTTACCATAAAAACAAGCAAGAGAATGACTTCTAAGTTATCGACAATTTCTTTCCAAACATGATGATAGTCGGTCAACCCAAGTATGAGTATTGCTAACCCAAGCAAGCCCCCTGATTGTAAAGGGTAACATTTTAACGCCATCGCCAATGTCATAATAAACATGGCAATAAATGCCCAACCAAGCACATCAACATTGTCATCACCCAACAGCAATTTTGCTGGATAACAAATGACTAAAAAAACGATCATTGCTAGTTTAAACCACTTAGGGCTATGACCAAGAAATTGATTGAACACTGTATTCACACCATCACCAAAATTATTAAAAAAATCATTTTACACCAGTTTCTATTAAAAATTAAGAATATCCGTCTCAGTCATTGTTATAATTCACCAATGATTCAAAAACCTTCATTTTTCAAATTTGCTTTAAGTTGGATAATTTATTCATTTGTTTGGTTAATTGCTCAATTACCTTACCAAATACTCATTGTCTTTGGTAAAGGTTTAGGCGGATTTGTCAAACTGGTACTAAAATCACGGCGCAATGTTGTTGCCATCAATTTAAGTATTTGCTTTCCTGAATTAAATCCATCTGAAAAAAAACAACTCATTAAACAACACTTTAACGAACTGGGCATCATGTTTACCCAAACCATTAAAGCCTTTCTTGGATCGACTAAAAAAATAGAATCAAATGCCAAAATCATTGGTGGTGAACACATACAAGAATGTTTGCATAAAAATCAAGGCATATTGTTGGTCGCTGGACATTTCACAGCGCTAGACATGGGCGGTAAAATTCTTTGTAACAAATATCCCATAGCAGGCATGTATCGACCTCACAAGCACCCATTGACGGAATACATTGTCACAAAATCACGCCTAAAATATGCAACAAAGATGTTCAAACGCGATGAACTGCGCCCTATAATCAAACACTTAAAATCAGGAGGTATATTGTGGTACGCCCCAGATCAAGACTACCGAAGAGGACAGTCCGTTTTTGTGCCCTTTTTTGGAAAGCCTGCTGCCACGATCACAGCCACACACCAAATGGCGCGATTATCAAAATGTAAAGTTTTGTTTTTTCATGTTCAAAGAAACCAACAACCACCCCATTACACCCTAACAATTTCATCGCCAATGGATAATTTTCCAACAAAAGATTCCATATCTGATACCGCACTCGTTAATCAAGGCATCGAAGAAATGGTCAAGCGCAATCCATCGGAATATTTATGGGTTCACAAAAGATTCAAAACCACAGAAAACGGTGAAGCAAACCCTTATAGTTAAGAGTTTATTCTCTTAAATTGGTTTAACAATCACCAAATACAATATTGCTAACAAAACAAATACAGGCAATTCATTGAACACCCTAAACCATTTGTGTGAATGTGTTTCTGTTCCTAGTAAAAACTTTTTATGAATCTGTTTACACCAAAAATGATACATAATAAGTACCGCTACCAAACTTAATTTTAGGTGAATCCAAAGCGACTGAAAATAATATCCTTCAAACCCACTTGACATCAAATATAAAAAACCAACTCCTGAGATAAGAACAAAAACCAATGTGAAATCCATCATTTTTAACAAACGGTGTTCCATTCCACACAACATTTTGTGTTTCTCACCCAGTTTATTAGTGGCATGGTTAACAAATAATCTAGGCAGATAAAATATTCCTGCAAACCACGATATAACAAAGAATATATGAAATATTTTAACCCATAACATGAGATTATCACCCTGCAAAAGTTGTATTTTACCTTGTCATGACCACTAAGTGTTATAATCTAACGTCCTTTTTAAAATAAATCATTGTGAGCATCGAACTACCAAAATATTCCATTCAAGAAACCCATGAAGAATCAAAAAAGTTAAATAAAATTTTTCCTGTAATATTGTTTCTATTAGGATTAATAGCAGGCTATTTTGGTTATAAAATATTTTCTGAAAACTCAATTAGCAGAACTGTTGAAAGAAATCAAATACTTGAGCAATTACAAACGACAGCCCAACAAAAAGTTGAAGAAATGGCAGTCGAAATCAGTCAATTAAATGCTGAAAACACCATAAAAAATGAAGCTGTTAAAAATTTACAAAACGATTTTAAAACCCAACTAAACATTCAAAATAATTTGGAGTCAGAGATAAGTTTTTATCAACAATTATTAAGTCCTAACTCAGAAAATAAAGGGTTGAGGGTTTTTGATAATAATATTTTTGTAATGGATAACAACAATTATAGGCTTGAAGCCACCTTGGTCCAGAAGATTCAGAAAGCTAGCATTATTTCTGGCAGCTTTGAAATTAGTGTGATTGGTAAGCAAGAAGATATCAAAAAAACCATTTCAATAGATAAAAAAGAAGACTCAAAGTATGAATTTAAGTATTTTCAAAAGATTTCTTTGGACTTTTCATTGCCCAAAGGTTTCAAAGCGGAACAACTGGTAGTAGAATTATTCCCCCAAAACAAAAAATCCAAGTCCGTAAAACATAATGTTAATTGGGCTTCACACTTAAAATAGGTACACGAGTATGTTTAATAATAAAGACAATAATACAACACCAAATAGCATTTCATCTGCTACACCCTCAAAACTTGATACATTATTGGGCCAAAATACCAACATCAACGGTGATGTCATTTTTAAAGGTGTTTTACACCTAGATGGCAAAGTAACTGGTAGCCTTATTGGTGAACAAACCGATGATGTGTTAACCATAAGTGAAACAGGCATCGTCGAAGGAAAAATTCAAGTGGCAAACTTAATAGTCAATGGAACAGTAAAAGGTGACATAACAGCCTCTGGGAAAATTGAAGTGGCTTCAAAAGCCAACATTGAAGGCAATGTGTATTATCAAAACATAGAGATGGAAACAGGTTCTAAAATTAATGGTCAATTAATTTATCAAGAAGCAGACAAACCCAGAAGCATCACTAAAATTGATGATAAAAAATCTAAGTAGCAGGCGATAAATAACATGCAACAAAACATGGTACTTTCTGATTCTGCAGCTAACAAGGTTCGAGAACTGGTTTTAGAAGAACAAAATCCAGATTTAAAACTGCGGGTTTATATCATTGGTGGAGGTTGTTCTGGTTTTCAATATGGCTTTGCATTCGAAGAAGAAACCGAAGATGGAGATTTTATCATTACAAACGATGGCGTTGAAATGATGGTTGATCCAATGAGTTTTCCCTATTTAATGGGCTCAGTAGTAAACTACAAAGAGGATTTACAAGGCTCTAGGTTCGTCATTGAAAACCCCAATGCAAAAACTACTTGTGGGTGCGGCAGTTCCTTTTCAATATAAATACATTTTATGGCAAAAAAAGAAAAGAACATATATTTTGGTACTGATAAGCTAAATCGTGCCTCTCATTTGCGTGAGAGAACAGCACAGTTAGAAGAAATGAAGCAAAGCCACGATGCCAAATATATTCCTGTCTACAATGGTCGCCATATCTACATGAACCAACACAGCAGTTTTTATAGAAGAAGCAACCCTTTTGACTGTGAGGATCAATGCTTTCTTGGGTTAATTGGAGATCAAATGTGGTACTCCTGCCCGTTAAACGATGAGCAAGCAGCTGATCTAGAAAAAGAAGTCGGCAAACGTTTTGCATCGCTGCGAAGGTACGCCTTAAAACTAGATGATGAACTGGCACATATTGCCTTGTATTCCCGTGGATTAGATTTGTGGCAACGCAATCGGAAATTTTGTCCGAAATGTGGGACCGCCAATACTCTTGAAATGGCAGGCCATAAATTGGTGTGCCAAAACAACCATGAACAATTTCCCCACATTGAACCCGCCATTATTGTGATGGTCACCTATGAAGACAAATGTTTACTGGGTAGAAAAGCAGAATGGCCCACCTATGCCTATTCAACCCTTGCTGGATTTGTTGAGCCCGGGGAAACGATTGAAGAAGCAGTTAAACGTGAAGTTGAGGAAGAATCCAATATTCGTGTCAATAACATTAAGTATTTTGGATCACAACCTTGGCCTTTTCCCGCCTCATTAATGTTGGCATTTACTGCCGAAGCTGAAAATGAAGACATCAAAGTTGATGATGAGCTGGAAGATGTCCAATGGTTTACACGCCTACAATTACAAGAAATGATGAAAGATGGCTACATTACAATAGCCCCAAGATATACCGTTGCGCATAATTTGATAGTTGGCTGGTTAGAGGACAAAGATGCCTGAACTGCCAGAGGTAGAAACCACTGTTAACGGTATAAAGCCTTGGCTAGAAAACAAAAGAATCCAAAAAATAAATGTATACAACCCGTCTTTAAGGTGGGCGATTCCTGACGACCTTCCTGAAAAATATTTAACTCAAAAAATAACATCAATATCAAGGCGTGCAAAATACATCCTCATACACCTAGAAACCAAAGCCACCCTGATTCTCCATTTAGGCATGTCAGGATCATTAATGATTATAAATAATGAAACGCCGCTGGCTAAACACGACCATTTTGAAATGATTATGGATGATGGTACAATTTTAAGGTTTAATGATCCAAGGCGTTTTGGGTGCGTGCTTGATTCCCAAGATTTTAAAAACCACAAATTGATATATAAACTTGGACCTGAGCCCTTGTTACCAGATTTTGATGGTCAATATTTAAAGAAAAAATCTTTAAATAAAACCCAAGCAGTAAAAAACTTTATTATGGACGGACACATTGTTGTTGGTGTTGGCAATATCTATGCCAGCGAGTCATTGTTTATAGCAGGCATTCATCCAAATAAACCTGCGGGTAAGGTGTCATTAGCCAAATACAAACAATTGGCACTTGTCATCAAACAGGTACTTGCACAAGCCATTCAATCTGGTGGCACCACATTAAAAGATTTTATCAATGCCGATGGCAAACCTGGTTATTTTGCACAAGAATTAAAAGTCTATGGCAGAAAAGATTTACCTTGCGTCAATTGCGGTAAAAAAATTCTTCAAAAGACCATTGGCCAACGCAGTACATTTTATTGCAGTTTATGCCAAAAATAGCATATATTTTCAAGCTATCTAAGGTTTTTGCCAAGCCATCAATCTGAAAATGTGTTAATATTATAAGCCCAAAATACTTATAATAAACCTATACATTCAAATCATTAATGAGAAACCGCATGAAAACTTCGACTAAAATAACCGTCACACTAATACTACTGTGCATCAGTTTTGCCTCAATCTCTGCTGTTCATAACGTCACCGTATCATCAAATACTTTTTCACCTGCTGTATTAAACATTGAAGCAGGAGACTCAGTCATCTTTACTAATACCAGTGGTTTACACAATGTTGTAGCTGATAATGGATCTTTTCGCTGCTCAACAGATTGTGAAGTTGTTCCATTAGATGGTGGCGGCCAACCAAGTTCAGGTGCATGGGTAATAGAAATTACATTTAACACTGTTGGAAGTTTTAACTACTTCTGTGAAATTCATGGTGGTTCTGGTGGTTCTGGCATGTCTGGCGTAATCAATGTTGTGGCCCCAACTACAGGAGTTGTTCATGAAGTACGTTCTAGTAATTTTGAATTTTCTCCCGATGATCTCGAAATAGAAGTAGGAGATTTTGTTAATTTTATCAATGACGAAGGATTCCACAATGTTCGGGCAGATGATGACAGCTTTTTATGTTCAGAAGGTTGTTTGGGTAGCGGTTTTAATCTACCATCCTCAGCCAGTTTAAGTAATTGGAATTTTTATATCCCATTTAATGAAGTGGGAAATAGCAGGTATTTTTGCGAGCCTCATGGTAGCCCTGGTGGAAATGGAATGTCAGGAATAATTCGAGTTGTTGCAGAAGACAATATTTTTACCAATGGATTTGAATGAGATAAAAGCTAATTATTTAAAGCAACAGAAATACAATCTGTTGCTTTAGATTTCATAAAATGATTATGAAATAAGCATGTTTAGTTATCTCTTGGCGTAAATTAAATCTTAAGTATGGTATTAAACATGAAAATATTATTTGTAATACTGTTAATTTTTATAAAGTGTAACAGTGTCATTGCCAATGACTTTGAAAAACTAAACAGTATTGAAAATACTGTTTATCATGAATTGCACTCAAAGGTTCTGAATAAAACCTACCACATTCACGTAAAAGCACCTAAACCACTTAAAGAAAAAACAAAATATATCACCGTCTACTTGCTTGATGGTGATATTACATTTCCGCTTTTAGCATCCTATTCTAAATATTTAAATTTGGCTGAAGATATTCCTGATATTATCCTTGTTGGCATTTCATATGGAACTGATGATTTTAAGAAAGGCAATTCAAGAGGTCATGATTTTACTGCTCCTGCTAATGGCAGGGCACATTATGGTGGTGCTGAAAAATTTCAATCCATGCTTAACCAAGAGCTTTTCCCAATGATTGAGAAGAATTATCCATCTGATAAACAGAAAAGAATATTGTTTGGACAATCATTGGGTGGGCAGTTTGCCCTTTTTAATACAATGTATCATCCCAAGAATTTTTGGGGTGTTATTGCAAGTAATCCAGCCATACATAGAAACTTAGAATTTTTTAAAGGCACTCCTTTCGACAATAAAAAACCAGGGCTTTTGTATGTTTCAAGAGCAAAAAATGACGAAGCTCGTTATATTCAACCTTTAAATGAATGGCTGAGTTATTGGAACGAAAAAACCCATCCATGGTCTATGAAAGTAGCGTGGCTTGAAGACCACAACCACTTTTCTGCAGCTCCTGATGCCTTTAGAAACGGCATGAGGTGGATAATGAAACAATAAAACACGAGGTATTCTATGAAAAGCCTTCTTCTCTTATTTACATTGGTTCTTTTTTCACAAACGGTATTAAGCAAAAAAACAAATAACAAAGCTGTCAATTATCAATCTGAAGATGGCACCACAATCTATGCCGATTACTTCCAACAAAAAACCAATACAAAAGCACCTACAATCATATTGTTCCATCAAGCGCGTGGCAGCGCACAAGGAGAGTATGCATCTATCATCCCTAAATTAACAGCAAACAACTACAATGTTTTGGCTGTCGATTTAAGAAGTGGAGGAGATAAATTTGGAGCACCTAATCGAACTGTTGCTTCACTCACCAAGAAAGATTACAGTTATTGTCAAGCCTACCCTGATTTGGTGGCCAGTTTAAAATACATTAAAAACTCAAATGAAGCCAGCCCGGTTTACGTTTGGGGAAGTAGTTTTAGTGCTGCCTTGGTGATTAAATTGGCGGTTGAATATCCTGAAGACATTTCTGCGTTTTTGGCATTTTCACCAGCATCAGGCAAACCCATGGGGAATTGTTCACCAAATGATTTGGCAGATAAGCTATCTGTAAAAGGGTTGATAGCCAGACCTGATAAAGAAATGGAATACCCTTCTGCAAAAAAACAATTCGAATTGTTCAAAAAACATGGATTTCAAATGCTGATCTCTGAAAACGGAGTACATGGTTCCTCCATGTTAGTTGAAGAAAGAACCAAACATTCAACTAAAAAAGCCTGGGATGTTGTTTTGGCATTTCTGGAAAAAAATAATAAAACACAAGGTGATATATGAAACTAGGCGCATTTTCAGTCAGTTTAACTGTAAAAGACATTGAAAAATCAAAAGAATTTTATGAAAAAATAGGATTCATTCAAATAGGTGGTGTACAAGCACAAGGGTGGTTAATTTTAAGAAATGGCGATCATACTATTGGACTATTCCAAGGCATGTTTGATTCGAATTTAATGACTTTTAATCCTGGTTGGGACAAAGACTGTAACGAACTTGATGAATTCGATGATGTTCGTGTCTTGCACAAAGAGTTTAATACCAAGGGCATTGAAACTGTCCAAGAAAACCTAGCAGATGATTCTGGTCCTGGCAGTTTTTCTGTTATTGATCCTGATGGAAATATAATTTTAGTTGATCAAAATGTCTAAAAACACGCTCAAAATTGGTATGGCACAAATTGCTCCTGTATGGCTTAATAAAGAAAAAACCATTGAAAAAGTTAAAGCCTCAATTAATGATGCAACAAACAAAAATTGTGAGTTGGTGGTTTTTTCTGAAGGCTTATTACCAGGTTATCCTTTTTGGCTGTCATTAACAAATGCTTCAGAATTTGATTCTAAAATTCAGAAAGAAATTCATGCACATTACCTTCGTGCCTCAATACAAATAGACAAAGGTGACTTGGATGGCATTTGCCAAATGGCTGCTCAAAACAAAATTGCTGTTTATTTAGGTATTATAGAAAGAGCACAAAACAGGGGCGGGCACAGCCTCTATTGTTCATTGGTTTACATCAATCAAAATGGTCAGATTAAATCCGTCCACAGAAAACTACAACCAACTTATGAAGAACGCTTAAGTTGGTCACCTGGTGATGGCAATGGGCTGGTTGTACATGATTTGCCTCCATTTACTGTAGGCGGTTTAAATTGTTGGGAAAACTGGATGCCTTTGGCCAGAACCGCCCTATATGGACAAGGTGAAAACCTTCACATCGCAGTGTGGCCTGGCTCTGTAAACAATACAAAAGATATCACCCGTTTCATTGCCAAAGAATCACGTTCATTTGTGGTTTCGGTTTCAAGTATTATGAGAGCATCAGATTTCCCAAAAGAAACGCCACATCTTGACTTGATTTTAAACAACGCACCAGATGTGTTAGCCAATGGAGGCTCTTGTATTGCTGGACCTGATGGACAATGGGTCGTTCCTCCAGTTGAAAACAATGAAGAAATCATCTGTGCAGAGATAGATTACAACCGAGTATTAGAGGAAAGACAGAACTTTGATGCCTGTGGACATTACTCTAGGCCAGATATTACCCGATTAACTGTGGACAGAAAAAGACAACAAGTAGTGGATTACCTAGATTGATCAAAAGTTACTTTTGTTTTACGATATTATGTTAAAATAGTGTTCAATTAACCAGCAGAAAATCACATGAACAAAGCTTCGGTATTAATCATTGAAGACCACAAAGAATTGGCAACCACTATTGGTGAATACCTTCAACACTCAGGGTTCGATGTTGATTATGCGTTGGATGGTTTGTCTGGTCTTCATTTGGCTGTCACCAATATTTATGATGCCATCGTATTAGACATCATGCTACCAGGAATAGATGGGTTTGCGGTGTGTGATAAAGTGCGAAACGAAGCAAAATCTGATATCCCAATTATCATGTTGACTGCCAGAGATCAAATGGATGATAAGCTTAAAGGGTTTGATACTGGTGCTGATGATTATTTGGTAAAGCCATTTGATCCGAAAGAATTAGTCGCCAGATTAACGGCATTAATCAAAAGATTCAAAGGCGAACTCAACAAATCTAGCTTATCGGTAGGCGATTTGATTTTTGATCAAGCAACACTCCAAGTGAGTCGACAAGGAAAAGTACTAAAAGTATCGCCAACAGGCCTTCAAATTTTAAAAGTCCTAATGTTGAAATCTCCAGAAGTCATTTCAAAAGAAAGGCTATCCAAAGAACTGTGGGGTGATTTATCTCCTGAATCTGACGTGTTAAGAAGCCACCTTTATCTATTAAGAAAAACCATTGATAAGCCCTTTGATAAGCAATTGTTACACACCATTCCAACAATCGGCATTAAATTGGAAGACATGTAATGCTTCAACCAGGTAATGGCATTCAAACTAAGTAAGCTTGGTTACATTTTTAATATCAAGAGTTACCACTGTGCCCTTATCCAATTCACTGTGAAATTCAATCTCCCAGTTACACTGAGTGCAAATCCATTGAACAATCGATAAACCCAAACCAAAACCTTTAACACCAGAATGTTCATTTGCGCGATAAAATGGATTGAAAATCTCTTTTAACTGTTGCGGGCTCATGCCCAAGCCACGATCTTGGATGATGATTTTTGATCCTCTTATGGAAATATTAATAATGCTATTTTCTTCACTATACAAACATGCATTTCGAATCAAGTTATTAACGACAATACTAAATAATTGTTCAGGTATATGGGCCTCTATAAGGTTAATCGAATCTAAGCTTATTTTTATGTTCTTTTCAACAACAACATCATCAGCTTTGGCAACAATCTCTTTTAAATAGTCGTTAATAATAATCGGTTGTTGAGATAAAACAATGTCTTGTTCCCTTGATAAAAGCAACAAAGAATCGAGCAAATCTTGCATCTCTAAAACCATGGTGTTCATGCGGTTAACAATGGGTTGTTGTTTGGGTGTCAGGTCTTGAATTTTTAGCAATGCTATAGAGCCTTTTAAAACTGCTAATGGCGTTCTTAATTCATGGCTGGCATATCGTGCAAAATTACGTTCTCTTTTAACAAAATCAGTAATTCTCATAGAGAATTGTTGGAAGGAATTTACCAATGCACCCACTTCTTGGTTGCCACTGGTCAAAACCGAATCAAAATTTAAGTTTTCAAGTTCTCCCTTGCTAACTTTGACTGATTCAATTTTTTTAATGACTTGCAAAATGGGTGAAATTGCGCGTTTAGATTGTACATATGAATAAAATGCCGGTAAGTAAATTGCCAACAATACAATGATCAAAGGCGCTATACCAAAATACAATGCCAACTTAGAAACCTGGGCTTCTTCAAAAATTAAATACAGCTTTTTATTGTCTTTCTCAGTAAAATAAACAATCGGAAGCTTTTCGTTTAAATCAATTCTTTGATAGTTTTCGTGTAAATGACTTAATTGTTCAGGTACTTGTGAGTAATCATTGTCTGTTACCAAGTACCCCGTTAAATTCATGGTTACTGGCAATGTAAAATTTTTGTCTTCATCATAATGTTCCCAGAAAAATTCCGCCTCGCCTATTAGCGCTTCTTTTATCAGCACATTTTCTACAACTTTGGCCGCGCCAAAAACACTGGCAATGGTAACCAAACTAATGAAAACGAGTTGTATATAAAAAACCTTATTTAGCTTTTTATAAGTGTCCGATGATTTCTTGTATTGTGTTTTCACGTTCTATTCGAAAATAAATAATGCCCTACAAGCCATTCATTGCCTTTGTTGTAACCAAATAATTCTGCACAAGACATAAAGAAAATTCTCCAGCGCTGAAACCATATTTTATAGTCTGGTCCATACACTTTTTTAAATATTTGTAGGATTTCAAGTTTATGCTTATCTGTGTTTTTTAGCCAGTCATTAGAAGTTTTTTCATAATGTTGGCCGTTATTAATCCACCGAGTTTCAATTTTTAGCTTTTCTTGAAAGTTAAGAAAAGTATCTGCTGCTGGCATTTGCCCACCAGAAAAGAAATACTTGCCCATCCAATTATCACTGCCTTCAGACTGAAAAGGGTACATCAGAAATCTGTGGCAAAATACATGGATAAATAACAAACCATCAGCTTTTAACCACTGTGAAATTTGATTAAATAGATTTTGATAGTTTCTAACATGTTCGAACATTTCGATGGAAACGACACGATCAAATGTTTTATTGATTTCAAACTCATTGATGTCGCATGTAATGATATGAATATTTGTTAAGCCTTTTTCTTTTGCCTGGTTTTGAATGTACTCTCTTTGTGAATGCGAATTTGAAAGTCCAGTAATATTAGAATTTGGATATTTTTCGGCCAGAAACAAAGTTAATGAGCCCCAGCCACAACCCAATTCAAGGATCTCTTGACCATCAACAAATTGCCCGCGTTGGCAATAAAGTTCCAGCATGTTTAATTCAGCTTCATCAATCGATTCATTGCCATTGTAATAACATGAAGAGTATTTTTTTCTTTTCCCAAGTGCCAAGTGATAAAAGTCTGCATCAACTTCATAATGTTGTTCATTGGCCTTATCTGTATCGATGGCTAAAAAGGATTGTTTTAATGATTGTAAAAACTTGTTGTACTTTAGACTGCTCATTTCAGGATCGCCAGCACTTTCTTCATTAAGACGTTGTTTTACTAATTGTCTGATTGCAAACCGGACCATAAAATCTGGAAGTAATCCTTTTTCAACAACTTTTATGGCCAAATCAACTGACTTTTGGCTTCCATGGGAAAAATTTGTTTGTTCTGTTTTGGTATTCACGGTATGAATCTCCTCGGTTAATTAATGATTGCTGTTCTGAAAAAGGAATGCCTGTTAGTTTTAATAAAAAATACAGCATTAAAAATGGATAAATTAGTGACCATCCAAAATAGATGGTATCTATCAATAAAATGGGGTAGACAAGCCAATGGACCCACTCAAAAAAATAGTTGGGGTGTCTTGAATATTTCCATAATCCAGTGTCACAAACTTTATTTTTGTTTTGGTTGTATTGCTTAAATTGAAACAATTGACTGTCTGCAATTGTCACTCCAATTAATGAAATACCGCCCACAATAAAAGCCATAACTATATTTGTTTTCAGTTCAAATGGCACCTGACTGATCCAATAGGCAGGCACAGAAAATACCCAAATCAATAAAGCTTGGAACATAAAAAATAGAAAAAACTTGAGTTGGGTGTTTTTTTTCCAATGGCTTCTTAAGTAAGCGTACCTATTGTCTTCGTGCGCAACTCGATACCGGTAAATGAGATGAATGGACAATCTCAAATACCACAACGCTGGAAAAATTAGCATCAATGCAGAAGTCTTGAATACATCACCAAGAGCGAAATAAAAATACAATGCACAAACAACAATGCCCAGAGACCATGTGATGTCGACAATGTCAGCATTTTTGGTTTTGTATTGCCAGCACCATGCAACAGATTGCATCAACACGCAAATAACAAAAGCTTCAAAAAAATATTCATACATGATGATATGCCTCTTTTTGTTTGATTGATCCTTGTAAAACGCCTATAAAATTAAAAAATCCCAGCCATAAGATGGAAATCAAGATCAGCGTTAAAGAAAGGTTATTTATTTCTATGGCGCTGAGTTTTGCTGCTGAAAAATAAGACAATGGGGCACCCAGTCCAATAAAAACATTAGCCATCATTTTGTTTTTAAACATCCATGCCATTGAATGATTAAAAGTCAATGCAAAACCAATCCATAAAAACAGTATCCAAATAGGAGCCAAATAAATAATTCCAAGATTATACTTGTATTCAATTAAGCCAGAGCTTGCCAAAATACTGTCTATAACAAACCCAAAGAACACAGAAAAAACAACATACTTTAAGTTGGCAGAATGGGCGTATTTTGATTTTAAGAAAACAACAACCATCAAAGATAAAGTCACACATGCTGGCCACAAAATACCGTTAGCTGCTCCCAGAACTGAACTCAACCACAACATTTGAAAAAGAATAAAATTGACCGTATTGCTCATGCTTAATATGCCAATATCTGTGATTTTTCACACTGTGGCTTTGTAAACAACAAATGTACCACACTGATTGATTTTTCAATAAAACCACCTTCGCAATAACTAAAATAAAACTCCCACATTCTTTTGAAGGTATCGTCATAACCCAATGCATCTATTTCTTTAATATTTTGGTTGAAGCGGGTATTCCAAGCATTTAATGTTCTGGCATAACTCATGCCAAAATCTTCCATATTGAATAGTTTCAGCTTTGTAGATGTTACACTCGCATTCATTATTGCTGAAACCGATGGAATAAAACTCCCGGGAAATATGTACTTCTTAATAAAGTCTACTGATTTCAAAGATTGTAGATAACGATGATCTTCAATGGTAATGGCTTGGATTAATGCCTGCCCATCATCTGTCAGTAAGTCATTGCATTTTTGCAAATATGTTTCCAGGTATTGATGACCTACAGCTTCAATCATTTCTACTGATACTAATTTATTATATTTGCCAGTCAAATTGCGGTAATCTTGTTTTAATAATGTGATTCTATCTTCTAGGTTGTTCTTCTTTATCAAGTCCTTAGCATAAGCAAATTGTTCATTTGATATAGTCGTTGTGGTTACATGACAGCCATATTTTTTTGCAGCATATATGGCCAGCCCACCCCATCCTGTGCCAATTTCTATCAAGTTATCGGATGGCGATAAATTTAATTTTTCACAAATTGTTTTTAATTTAAAATCACTGGCTGTTTCAAGTGAGTCATCTGGGGACTGATAAATCGCCGATGAATACATCATTTTGTCATCTAGAAAATGTTTAAACAACTCATTGCCTAAGTCATAGTGCATTGATATGTTTTTCTTACTCCCATCTTTGGTGTTTTTATTAAAGAAATGGGCCACTTTGAACATCGCATTTTTCAACCATGCGCTACCACCTTCAAGTTGGTCGAGTAAATCTTGGTTTCTAACAAAAACCCTGACCAAATCAGTCAGGTTTGTAGTCGTCCAGTGTTTTAACATATACTGTTCTGCAGCTCCAATGCTGCCTTTAAATGCAATAGCATGATAAAACTCATTGTCATGGATGGCTATCGTTGATTTCAATTCACTAGATTCATCTCCAAAAATATAGCTGTCTTGACCATCAATGATTTCTAAATGGCACCGTTCTAACTTGCTCATCTGTTTTAAAAATTGAGACTTGATTATAGAATCAAATTTACTGTCTTGTTTTGCTATTGAGCCTGCATTGATGGCTTTTGTTTTGTTCATGTTGTTATCTCTTAATCTTGGATTTGATATTGTTGTTAATTGCTTCTTCGTTGGCTGTTTTGGGATGATCATAAATTGGAACTTTTTTTAACCACAATTTAAACGCCTGCCAATAGATGCCTGCTGACATTTTCAAAGCCTGATATGGTTTTTTTAAGGCCCATTTTGATGTGTTGCTCTTTTTTATGTGAGTTAAACTTGTATTCAAATAAACCTTCAGAGGAGTTGTATTGCCTTTTAAAAGTTTCATAGAAATTTTTATTTTGTCTTCGGTCAATTCAAACTTCCAGTCGTATTTGATATCCATATCAACAAACGGAGAAATGTGAAACTCTTTATTAAAGTTAAATGATAATACGCCAGATTTGTTATCTTTTGTTGGATTTGTATTTTCGCTGTTATCATGAAAGTACAGGTGCTTTTCTTTCCAAGGCGTATTATTTATCTCTGATATAATGTATTTGATTGCATTGCCTTCAAAACAAAAATAAAAATTAACAGAATTAAAACCGAACCCTAAGTACCTTGGATGTGTAAATAAAAATATTTTCCCATCAAAACGTCGATCGGTTTTTTCTATGATGTATTTTCTTATTTTAATATTAATACTTTCTGATCCAGGGTTAACATAGTCTTTGTTTTTAATTGATACAAGATTGAATTTGTTAATGCTCCAAAATTTTGAGTCGTAAAACAACGCTTCTATTTCTGTCTCTTATACACATCTCCGAGCCCACGAGACAGGCAGAAATCT
>OJDV01000106.1_pt1 | contig 45799 bp, 39 predicted proteins | sample 1592911 | NCBI WGS metagenome assembly OJDV01 (sample SAMN05416860, study PRJEB24817) | seawater metagenome | isolation source: Sea water | place: Canada:Atlantic | collected 2013-11 | reverse complement strand
CCGGATTCAAAATCCGGTTCTAGTGATAGAGTGCCGGTTCAAGTCCGGCTCCCGGTACCAAATTTTTCGGTTGATTCGAACCGCGAAATTTGAAAAATTCCTTTCGATTCTTCCACTTGCTGACGACCTCGTCCTCGGCCGGACTTCGCGTGTCCGGCGTTTGGGTTCGGTTATGGCCAAAAGTGCCGGACTGGGGTTCTGTATAGTCCGGTTCTCGGGACACCGCAGTGGCCATTTTTCGCCCGGGGAAACTTTTCGGGGTCACTCGACGCACTCGACGCCTCGACGCCGGGCTATGCAGTTCGAGGGGCTGGGCCGACGTCGAGTCGTCGGGTGGGGTGTTGAAAGTTTATGCGGCCCTTTTGCCCCCCCCCACCACCAAGGCCGGTCACTCTGGATTTCGAAACTGAGCAGTCCGATATGGCCTCTTATCGTGTTCGCACACATGGCCGAGCTGTCATCCCGAGTGCTGTGGAATTAGTTGTTGTAATTTATCCCTAAATATCATTAGATCCCATTCAAATAACGGGAGATATGTGCCCGCACGCATATCTGAGAAACCGAGCATGCACACTATACAAATGTTAGATCAATACGAATTTCGAACATCCGATCGGATCACCCGACAAAATTAAGGAGTGCTTCATGCCAGTCATAAAAAGCTACGCTGTTGGTGCGGGTGATATGTTTTATATTCGACATGGGAGTGACAATTTTACCATCATCGACTGTGACCTTTCTGATGAAAACCGGGATGAAATAATTCAAGAGCTTAAAGAGGAAAGTAGAGACAAGGGAATCAGACGATTTATATGCACCCATCCAGATGAAGATCATTTTGGAGGTATTCACTGGCTTGATGACTCATTGCCAATCTACAATTTTTATGTCGTGAAGAATCAGGCTGTCAAAGATAAGGACACAGAATCTTTCAAAAGATACTGTGAACTAAGAGATAGCGATAAGGCTTTTTATATATATAGGGGGTGTTCAAGAAAGTGGATGAACATCGGTAATGACGAAAGAGGAAGTGCTGGCGTAAATATCTTATGGCCAGATACTGATAACGCACACTTCAAAGAAGCATTGAGCGCTTGTGATGCTGGCGAAAGTTATAACAATACCTCAGCAGTAATTAGATATAGCTTTACCGGAGGCGCGAGTTTCCTGTGGCTTGGGGATCTTGAAACCCAGTTCATGGAAGATATTGTAGATGAAATTGAACTGGAAAAGACAACAGTTGTTTTTGCTGCACACCATGGTAGGAATTCAGGGAAAATACCTAACTCTTGGCTGGAAAAGCTTGATCCTCAGGTTATCGTCATTGGCGAGGCACCGTCCCGTCATCTCAATTACTATACCGGATATGAAATACTTACCCAGAATAGAGCGGGGCACATAACGATGGAATGTATCGGTAATAAGATTCATTTCTACTCATCGAATAGCGATTACTCAAAAGACTTTCTAGATTATGAAGGGGGCACGAGCTACCCCAACTACTTCGGTAGCCTTACTGTAGAAACCGAATACACACTATAAGAGCTGGCTGTCGTTAAATGAGTGAATTTTCAAAGTATTTCGATGAATATAGCTTCAACGCCAGGGTAAAACCGGCGTTATTCCTAGTTTTCCCAATTTTTATTTCTTTGCTTGTCCTCTTTGAGCCTTCGCGAACATGGACTGGATCTACCGTGACATTCCTTGTAGCTTTCGGGGTGATAAATTTTGCTGCCAATCAGATGTCAGCAAAAGGTAATGTTCTTCAGGACAAGCTATTCAAAAAGTGGGGGGGAGCGCCCACCACTATTGTGTTGAGGCACGCCAATAAAACGATCGACAGTGTAACCAAATCACGCTACATGGAAAGGCTAGCCTTACTTATATCAAACTTCACACCCACCACAGCCGAATATGAGCAAGCGAATCCAGAAAAAGCTGATGAGCTCTATTCGTCTGCTTCAAATTACCTCAGGGAGCATACTCGGGATACGACTAAATACCCCTTAGTCTTCAAAGAGAATATTGCATATGGTTTTTCGAGAAACATTAGAGCATTTAAATCATTGGGAATTTTTATAACTGTATTTTCGCTGCTGGTTAGCTCGGTTGTCACCTATCTCGGTTCGGAAACCCTCGAGAGCATGTCCCCGATGGCCGTCATGCAGGAGATTCCATTTCCCTATCTCGGTCTTATAGCTATCCATCTTTCGATGATCTGGGTTTGGATTTTCCTGGTGACGGAGAACTGGGTGAAAGTGAGAGCGTTTGCGTACGCAAAGCGTTTATATTCTGCTTGCGAAAAGATAACTGTATCCTGAATATTGCAATAAATCCGATAAAGACGGATCTAACAAAGCGCTGCTGTCGGACAAATTTCCGCTGCGCTTCAAGTATGCCGCGGAGCGCGGCGTTAGTTGCCCAAAGGAGATACCGTGGCTATTCAAGAACATTGGGAATGCCCATATTGCAATAAAAGCTGCACCCTTGGAGATAGGGACATTCGTTTCATTCAGGCTACAACCTGGATGGCTGAAGATATTGGTTACTTAAAAGGAAATTATAAGATTTATATCTGTCCAAACCAGAAATGTAGACAGTTATCTATTAAAGGGAATATTTGGGAATCTGATCGGGATAACAATACTGGCAAAAGAATATATGAGTGGCAATTAGTTCCAGAAGCAAATGCAAAGCCATTTCCAGAATTGATTCCTCAACAACTTAGAAGTGATTATCACGAATCATGCCTCATAAAAGACAAAAGCCCCAAGGCTTCTGCAACTCTTTCAAGAAGATGCTTGCAAGGCATAATTAGAGATTTTTGGGGAATAAGTAGGAAAACTTTATTTGAGGAAATAGCAGAGTTAGAAGATAAGGTTGATGCGACTACTTGGAATGCTATCGATTCTGTTCGGAAAGTGGGCAACATTGGTGCTCACATGGAATCTGATGTGAATTTAATAATTGATGTCGAGCCAGACGAAGCCTCATTGCTGATTTGGTTAATCGAAACTCTTTTCGAAGAATGGTACATCGAAAGATTTAATCGAGAACAAAAAATGCAAAGAATTTCTGCTATTGCTCAAAAAAAGAAAGATGAGCTGGAAGCCAAAAAAAATGAAAATAGTGGAAGCAGCTAACAAGGCAAATCAATTCGCAGCTATGCTGCCGGACGCGCAAGCGCGCTGTTGTTTGCAACGTTATACGACGAGAGCAAGTTGAGTCCTATGCCGACACGATCAATCTACGATGAATTGCATGACAATCTATGGAGTGCAGATATTTGCAAGTCCGGAACTCGATACGAACGCTTAACCGCATTTGTATTCAAATCACTTCGAAAAAACGAAACTGTCATTCATGACATTAAGTTGGTCGGCGAATCGGATGTAAAACATCAGATTGATGTCACCATTGAAAAGGACTCGAAGAAAAAGCGAATCTTAATAGAATGTAAGGACTTTGACGCTTCCGGTAAAAAAGTTGGGCTTGGAATCGTGCGTGATTTTTGGGGTGTAGTTGACGACGTACACCCAGACGAGGCGATAATAATTACGTGCAACGGGTTCACTGCAGATGCAATGAAGTACGCGAAGAGTAAAAGAATAAAACTTGCAGTACTTCGAGAGTTCAAGGAATCAGATTGGAAAGAACGGATAAAAACTATCTGTATAACGATGCATGTGCTAGCGATAAGCGAACCTAGAGTGCAATTGTATTTCGATAACCAAGAAATGATTGATAAATTTTATGCGGATTTAAAAAACTCAGGAATAGGCGGCAACGGTATTTGGAAAGGGGCGCCTGTATATCTAAATTTCAAAAATGAAAGAATTCAATTCAATGAGCATATTGAGCGCATCACAAATGCTCACCCTAGGGAAAACCCAGGCCCAGTCAAGTTGAAAGTCGATCTCAGTGAGGCCTATATTGAGGTCGAAAATCGCGGACCAGTGATTTTGCCCGGAATCCTAGTTGAATTTGACGTCTTGCATGGTGAGGAATATTTCGAAGTTACGTCCAACAAAGTCGCCAAACTTATACTTTCAGACATGGACGAATCAGACATCATCATCTTTGAAGAAGACTTAATCAAGTTACAGGTTGAAGAAGAAAGTGGAGAAATCGTCGTATAACAAGCGCTTGCAGTCTGACGCCAACGCCTACACCATTTCGTGTTACTCGCTGCGCTCAAGCAATAACACAAAAACGCTACGGCTCTGGCGCGGCTGAAGCGAACGTTAAGTAACTCCTTCAGGAAAGGCTTAAACGGATGAATCACACCTGGTACGAGATCAAGATCGCTGGCTTAGAAAGCGCTCCACTCAATGTCTTTCGACAGTATGAGAAGACTGAAATGGTTGTGGGGCCTCACACTCGACCGTCAGGGGCCCATGGAGGAGCGATGATTGAGTCAAGAGAGCTTGCGGTCTCGTTCGCTGAAGCGTTGAAGCCAGTTTATGTCAGAAGATATGGTCAGGGTGCTGAGCTTGCTGTTGTTGAGTGCTCAGGATCTTGTAGAGGAAAGGATATTCAGAAGATTAGAACCCATTCAGACATAATTCGGGCTCGATTATCGTCAAAGAATTTCGTACCCAACAAACGTGTAATCGTTACTTAACAACTCGAACAACTACGCGCCTGCGGCGCAGGACGCGACAAGCCGCGCCGGTTTTTGAGGCGTTATGCGTCAAGGAACGAGAATGGACTTCCTAGTAATTGATGTAGAAACTGCCAATCCAGACCTAGGAAGTATTTGCCAAGTCGGGGTCGCAGTATTTGAACAAGGAAGATTTTCAGAGTCTTGGTCGTCGTTGATAAACCCAAACGACTATTTTGATGACTTTAACGTTTCCGTACATGGAATATCGAAGGCAATGGTATCGTCTGCGCCAGGATGGCCTGAAATTCATGACAGAATAAAGACGAATTATTCAAATCAGATAGTTGCTAGTCATACTCCATTTGACAGAACGGCAATCCGAAGAGCTTGTGAGAAGAATGGGACAGATCCATTCGAATGCCAGTGGCTGGATACCGCACGCGTCGTTCGGCGCACTTGGAGTGAATTTTCAAAATCCGGATATGGCCTCGCCAATCTATCAAAACACTTCGGATTAACATTCAAGCATCACGATGCTGAAGAAGATGCGCGTGTTGCAGGCGAGATACTTTTGCTGGCAATTCAGACAAGTGGAAAAAGTGCACCTGAATGGTGTACGCAGTCACTAAAATCGTTATCTACAGCAAGGTCTTACACCACGTTAGAAGCTAATCCAGAAGGCTCATTATTTGGGAATGTTGTTGTATTTACTGGATCTCTCTCAATACCGCGTCAAGAGGCGGCTAAGCTTGCTGCATTTGCGGGCTGTGAAGTTGGTGCCGGCGTGACAAAACATACAACTTTACTTGTAGTCGGCGATCAAGACATTATCGCTCTAGGTGGCGCTGATAAAAGTTCAAAGCATAGAAAGGCGGAAGACCTTATGGCAAAAGGGCAAGCAATTCGAATAATCGGCGAAAGTGATTTTGAACGTCTCATAAACGGATAGAATTAGGCAAATATTAATATCAAGAAACTTCATTTTATAATTCACATCCCTCCTCTTCTACACTAAGAAAGACAAGGCAAACAATGATTAGTAAGGGCAATCGCAACATTGAGACACTTACTGATTGGGAAATATACGCCGGGCCAAAATCAGCAATCCAATGGAAAGACGGGCGAAGTGCAAAAGAGGCGGCCAAATACTGGCTTCGCTCTTCTAGCAATTTCCCATTGGAAATTTCGAAACTACTGGCCGCTCACCGAAACTTTTCAACACCCATAAGTTGGCAAGCAGAGCCCGAGTCAGCAGTTTGCTTCGATTCGTTTCGCGGTGAACCCGCAAATATCGATGTTTTAGTTCGCTTTATGGACAGGTTTGGCGACGCCTTGATACTTGTAGAAGCAAAGGCAGATGAAACCTTCGGAGCGACCATTCGTGACCAACTTAAAGCAGCTCTTAAGCGCTTAGATGGCAACCCTAGGTCTAAAGGTGTAGCAAGAATTGAGGGGCTTGCTGGACGAGTGTTCGGAATAGATTCTAGCAAAACTGATGATTTTGCCTATCTTAGATATCAGCTTTTAACTGTAACAGCTGCCGCCGTTTCAGAAAGCGAAAGGACAGGAGTGGACCGAGCCTTAGTTCTGGTGCAAGAGTTCGTCACTGATCTCACAAATGACGATAAACATGCATCCAATGCGAGTGACTTGAACAATTTCCTTTCGAAACTTGATCTTCCTGCATTGAATTCAGGAGATATTGTGGGGCCGATGCGTATTGGATCCACAGATATCTATTTCGGGAAGTTGACGCACAATCTGAGAATGGATGAATTTCGAAGCTAATTAGCTCGGAAACACAAAGTGTGGCTGAATAGGAGATCCCGGAACTCGAAGTCTCGCCGTTTTGCAAGGAATTATGCCTCTATGGGTGATCATTGGGATTGGGAGAAAACATCTCAGAATGTGTTAAGTGTGCGCTTTCCAACCTAACAACCACCCCTTAGCGCCAGCAATATCAAAAACTCGTCTTCCAAATCCAACAGATAACAAATTTTCTGGCAAAAGATGGTCATATTTTTCAATTTGCTTCTGCTCAATCGGGAGGATTTCCGCCAGTTCTTCTTCTGGAGGGAGCGCACTATCAATTAATCCCAGCAGTGTTTCTGATAATGTTTTCGTAGAGACATCCCGCACTTCAATTACCCCCGCAAAAACACTGGCTTGAAAGCCCTCACGTACTAAGAGCATATGCAGTGTATTCACGACCCTATCGCCCATCCACGTAAGCAGATAGCAATCTTTTCCTGTTTGAACTATGGATTGCTGCGCCATATCAGACGAAGCAAAAAACTCCGCTCCTTCTCTAAAAAGTTGTCTTGCAGTAGTATCAAGAAAATCAATCTTCTGAGACCCAACACTAATCCTATAGTCACCGTTTTTGTATATGTTAAACATTTCTTGACGAACAACGTTGTGTACTGACATACCGCCCCCGCCAAATCGCGGAGGCCTTCCGCCTTTTGAGGCGACAACATATATAATCTTCTTGATCTCATCAATATCTTCTACCTTCCACCGTCGTCCGCCGAAAACTATGTGCTGATCTTTGAGAATAAGAGAATCGACTGGTAGTGTTCCCAGCGTCTTATTACTTACAACCACTCTGTATTCCTCAGGGGTTTTAAAAACTGAATAGAACTTGTACGAGCTAGTGATGTGCTCTCCGCTAATACCAATCACCAACTCACCGCTTTCGAGCTGTTGTATCAGTAATTTAGAACTCATGTGAGAAAGTAATTCTTTATAGTAGGATGGAGTTATCGTACCAAATGGCCCATGACCACAAAGTATTGAATAAAGCTGATCTACTCGAATACTTCCCCATTGCGCAATTACCGCTAGTATTTGGTGTAAAAATGTCGAAAAATAAAATTGACTATTATCGGCAGGTTCAAACCAATTGCTTATAATAAGCAGTCTCATCATTGCAAGGGATTGCACTAGTTCTAGTCGCAAATTATCAAGAATGTTTGAATGCATGCTTAACTCTTTTTCAGTTATAAGCATGCTTAGAATTGCTGGTGAATTTCTACGTCCAGAACGCCCTAAACGTTGACGCAAACTTGAAACAGAGTGTGGCGCAGTAACCTGAATAACTGATTGAACTTTGCCAATATCGATCCCTAGCTCGAGAGTCATCGTACAGATTGCAGTCGTGGGCAAGGTCGCCTTTTGAAGCCTGGCTTCCAGCTCCTCCCTGAGTTCCTTAGACAAAGAGCCGTGGTGAGGAAAGAACTCATTGGGAACCACATCCTCCTCGGAGAAGTCAGCTAATTGCGCAGCAATGCTCTCCGTCCTTTTGCGACTATTGGCGAATACTAAATGTGACCCACCCCTACAGCGTCGATATATTTCTTTGCATACCTGAAATTCTGCAGGCTCTTTTGTGCCATCTACGAGCGGGTCAGCGGGATCGACATAGCCTTTGATCTGTACTTTCAAAGTGCTATGGTTTTCACTACTTGTAATCGTTGAGCAGGGCATACTCGCATTTGGCCTTAGTAATCTTGGCACTGCCTCCAATTCACCCAATGTCGCACTTAAGGCAACTCTAGGTATTGGGTCATCTAACCGGCCTAAAAGGTGCTCTAGTCTATTTAGCAATGACAGTAGATGGCGCCCTCTCTCTGCACCGATAAATGCATGGAACTCGTCAATGCAGATATATTTCAATTCCGAGAACGACTTTTTGATCCACCCTGGATCGCGCACCAAAAGGGACTCTAATGATTCGGGCGTAATTAGTAGTATTCCAGAAGGGTTGGCTATAGTTTTTTTCTTCATCGACTGAAGACTGTCACCATGCCAAGGAGTGACTTTCATATCGAGCATTTCACACAGATCTTCAAGCCTTCGATATTGGTCGTTAATTAATGCCTTTAACGGGCTTACATACAGAATTCCGAAGCCTTCCTCTTGCTCTGCAATTACGGTACAGGCAGGTAAAAAGAACGCTTCAGTTTTACCTGCAGCAGTGGAGGCGCTTATGAGCACGTCGGAATTTCCGCTCATTATTGGCTGCAAGGCCTTTGCTTGAATTTCGCGAAGCTCAGTCCAGCCTTGCTTAAAAAGCCATTTCTGCACCCTTCTATCTAGCTTCTTGTACTCATTTATCATAGTTTGAAAGTAGCTAGATCGTCGGAATCTACAAGGCCTTCATTGTTTTCGCTTAAAATGTCATCAACATCACTTGATCGTTCCTCGTCAATAGATATCTTGGCGATTAGATCGGTCCATTTCATAGAAGGGTTTTGGTCTAGGACTGCCAACAAATCAAGAAATGCCTTTATAGTATTTCTAGGTGTACGAAAATAGGCCTCCCCTATCGTTTGGCTACAGTGATTTAAAAACGACTTTAACGCTTCATCTGGCACTAAGTAAGCAGATGACTCACCGTAGGCAAAGACATGTCGGATATTCTTTAGGAGAATATATAACTCTTCTGGTGTAAGACTGGCTAGATGTAGCGCGGGAGAGGAATAGTCGATAACACCAGCCCTTTGGGCAAAACTGTTTTCCGCCAATCTCGACTGAAGGGCTTCATAACTGTACAACCCTCTTCTTGGATCAAGAAGGAACTCAGGCGTACCGCCCAGTACAAAGCCAAGATACTCCGCTGAGCCTTGTAGGCAGTCGTTCAGCATCCTCAAAATCTGCTCGTAATTTGATGTTCTTGCCTGAGTATTTCCTAATTTATACAAATTTACCATCTCGTCAAGATTGACTAACAGACCTTCATAGCCCGCTTGCCTGACAAAAACACTCATCAATTTCAAAGAATCATAAAATGAACTGTCCGAAATAATAGTTCGAACATCAAGATCTTTCCTCGCATCCGTCTTAGTAGTGTACTCTGCACGCAGCCAGCGAAGTGCGTTTGACCTCAGCAACTCATTGTCCGTCTCGTGGCCCTGCCAATAGGAATTAATTACCTTCGCAAAATCATACCCACCTACGAGCTCGATAAGAGGTTCCAATTTTTCGTAAATAACCGTGGATACCGCCTCGCCTCGGTCTGAGGCGTCTTTCCTTGCCGTTGTGATGAATTTCTCAACGATGCTAGCTAAAGCGTTACCATCAGGCTTAATTCTCGTTGACAAGTTTCGCATTAGTTCGGCATATAAATTTCTTGCTTGCCCAGATGTAGCGTGAATTCGTCTATCTGGCGACAAATCGGCATTCACTGTCACAAGCTTCTTTTCAAGAGCGATCGACCGGACAACACTCAGAAAGAATGTCTTGCCTGAGCCATAGTCACCAATCACCAATCGGAACGTAGAGCCACCCTCAGATATTTTTTCAATATCCTGAAAAAGCGCTTTCATTTCGTTTATTCGGCCTACCTGAATATGTTGAATACCAATTTTTGGAGTTACGCCAGATTTTAATGACTGAATAATGGCGTCTCTTTCTTTAGAGCGAATTTTTGTTTCCATATTTCTAGCCTTCTAATTCTTCAGCTATTTCCTGATCGATATATATAGAGTCGGAACTCTCCTCTAGAACAGGCTGGCCTGTCTTCTCAAAAGCCCATTCATTGATTGCCTCAATAGCCCCGCTTGCCATAAGCCCCAGTTTTTTGCACTGCTCATCCACCTCACTTAGAGACCACATATTCTTACTAATTAGAATCTCATACAAACCGTAATGCATGGCATCTATGCCAAGCTCTTCTTCCTCAACACTTTCGCTTTCAGGCGGGAGTTCTTCTTCTGGCGCCTCATCCACAAATATCGCGCTTAACAAGGATTTAACATCTTCAGTTTGAGATTCATGAACAGCCAATATGCCTTCATCAAGCTGGAATTCATTCGAATGCGCTTTCGAACCAAGATTTATTTTGGAGGCTGCTTCGATATTAGGGCTAATGACTTCTGTACGAAGAGTATGTATATCCCCTGACAAGAGTGTTTTGTCCAAACCCAGCAACACATACAATTTTTCTAGTTGCTTGATCTCGACCGTATCTATTTTCCCATCCGCCAAGGCTACTCTTATCAATACCTTACTGACCAATGCTTTGGCTTTTTGACTTAGGTTTTCGAGCGCCGCTTTCAAACCGGAGATATTCGGAGGAGAGTTTAGACGCCAAGTAAGATAGGCATTCATTGACTCTTTCTCAATTTTTGAAAGTCGATTATCAGAGTCTATCAGGGTTCTAAGTAGGTGAACCTCAGATTCATGAACATGTGAATCGATTGTGGCAACAACCACTCCAAGCCTTAATATCATTCCAACCTCATTGAAGGAATCGGACGGATTGAAAGCCTTTCCATGCCCGTTTCTAAACAGAACTAGCTTACCGTCTTGGCTCGGCTTTGCTTGGTGATAGCGAGCATCCGGTGCAAGACCAAAACCTGACTTATCAACCATCGCTTGAATAAAATCCGTTTCTCTTTTTCCAACTTTCACCGGAAGTGAATTACGAGTGAACTGCCATAACTCATTAAACTCAACAATTCCATCGTCTTTAACAATGCAACTCTCTGCCCATCTCTTGAACTTCCCAAGTCCTAGTGTTTCTCCAATATCGCTTAGATCATCCGGCAGCAATAAAAGTGCAGCAATATCTGTTCTCGAAGTATGTTCTTTTCCAAGGTAGCGACTGTACCCATCAAGCGCCTCCGTACACTCTTCAGCGAGCTTTATTAATTTTGATGTCGGCGTCTTGAGGTTAATCGGATCGGGAAGATTTTCGTGAGGAATTTTAACGCCGCGCAACGAAGAACTTGCGGGCCAGTATTCGATCTTTAATCTGGTCTTATTCGGCTTAACGACAATGCCATTTTCGTAAACTTTTGAATATCGCCGGAAAAATAGCTGGCCGAATTCGTAAGCGCACCTGCGCGCGGGTTTTCTCATGTTATATGTAGGAATAATTTTCAACCATGCTAACGCAATAGAAGCAGAAATTGGCTCTCCTTCGTTAACAGCTTTGGCTATCCTATATTTTACGAGTAGTGAATCTTGCTTTGGATTCTTTTCTAAATCTGGATCAGATACTACGCCAGGGCGTAGCAGACACATTATTTCTAATAGGTGTGTTGAATAGTTAAGAAATGAACGATTACCCCCATATATATTTTTAAGCCTAACGATTTCTTCAAATAGACAAGTAAACTCCGAGTCCCCTACTTGGTTCTTTACAGAATCAACTAAAATTCGTCTTTCTAATCCATAAAAATAAATAAACACATAGCCAGTTGGTACTTGAGGATCATCCCTTCCGCTTGCAAGCCAGCTTAGATAAGCACCCCTGCAGCCTTTTGAAATAGAATTATATTTGGGCCAATATCCTAGGCTTTCATCCTCATAAGTTACGGGCTTTTTTACTATAGTTAATGAATTGTCGACTAGAGAAGCCTCTGTGCCGTAGCCATCTAGCGACGAGAGTCTTCCGCCAAAATAGAAATTCCCCTTTGTGACTACGTCACCATTAATAGTTACACTTTCGTTTGCAGGTACCCATCTGCCAGCTGATTTATTCTTACTTTTTGGTTCTTGTCGACCATACGAAATGGTGAAAGTTGCGAAACCATCGTCATCGTCTTCCTCATCGTCGTCAGGGTCTCGAACGGAAGCCGTTCTAATGTTTACAGGGGATTGATTGTATTTCGTTTTATCCACCGATCTAGAATTCTGCTCTTTCTTTTCAGAGGGTTGCTTCATCGCCTTGATAACCAAGTATAAAATAAATCCGCCCCCAAGAATCAGCCAGAAACTCATGAAACATCCTCGTTGTACACAGTATGAATTCGCAGAATCGCTAATTTACAGACTGCAGCTTTTTTGCCACCTTACCTGAGGACCTATAACCTCCAGTCCATATAAGGAGTTAGCAATGCCCGTCAAATCCAAGGCATTACCCAAGACTATATCTAAAGCCCAGCCCAAAGTAACCCCTCCAGTACCCCCTCCGCAGATACCCCCGATATCCTCCCCATCCGCACAGGCCACTGCCCAAGCCTCAAGGGCCTCAGTAAGTTGACCTATGAGCTCGGAGGCGGCACCGATGACGCCATCCTGCTTCGCATTACTGACAACAGTGGCGGCGGTCACTCAGACTAAGTATTCTTTCTAGCTAAATCACTGATTATTCACTCTATATAGATCAATAATCTATTAAGCTCTCCACGATACATTCTAGACAGGGTCTCTAGCCTCTATCTAACTACCTAACTACTTTAATAGTGCTGGAACAAGGAGAAAACATCGAGGAAGACGTTTTCCTCCGGCGCCACCTGGTGGCTGAAAAGTATAAACTTCATTCTTTCCCGACAACAAAATACCTTTAACTATAAAGCGGTTTATAAGCTGTGACGCCAAATCTTTTCTTCCAACCAGAGCCTCAAACTGGCATCTAGTTACCGCAAAAACCTCCTGCCCTCTAAAATTAACTATAAATCCAAGAGCGGACTTCACTTGGGCATCAGAAAGCTCCCGACTCGAAACCGTCAAATCGACTAGATGTTTACGACGGAAGCTTTTTTTAACTCGATTATGAACATTCTTCAGTGCTTCTTGGGGTGATAGCGGCCTCTCCTCTGCAGATAACTTGTACAAGCTAAGAATTGCGCGACCAATCTGCGCCTTACTGAAATCTAATACCCCCAATTCGGCAGCAATTACGCCTGCAGCGTAGGTCAAAGCAAATCTTTTCGCGATACGTACAGCCTGTCCATCTGATGGATCCAACTTACAATTGCCCAAAAACTTTTCCATATGCAGGTCTATATTCGTGCGCAAGTACCCCGGTTGCTTGCTCTCTAGTTTCAGCAACCCTTTAACAAAAGCTGGCTTCGCGGTACCAAAATACTTCTTCGACTGTCTTTCTACATGCTTCGCCAACACCGACGACTTGCTAAACCCTTCTGGTAGAGAATCAAAAACACCCCACTCGGAACCTGTATTACACGAAATATCAATACACCTGACTTCAGAGCCGCCCATTCGGTTTGATCCGCCCTCTCTCGCAATAGTCTCCAAACTTTTTTCGCCATTACTTAAATAAACCACACGCCAAGATAGTGCTTCTTTTTGATAACTAACCGCACGCTGTTTTCCAATACCAGACGAAAGCAGGTAGACAAGCTTTTGAACTAGCGTAGCCAATGCACCAGCGTTTTTACCGCTATCCTCCAATAGTTTTATATCATCAAGTAAGTAAACGTTGTCATTGTGCTTAGACGCCTCTTCCTCGACTGCGGTCTCTGTTGTAGACCACTTACCAACATATTCAGCACTGCCACAGACAGACCCAGCCGCGATGAAAATAGTTGATTTACCTGTTGAGGATGGCCCGTATAAATGGAACCCACCGTTTTCCACATCGGCAAAGTAAAGCAAAGCTCCAGAGAGACTTACGCAGAGGCATAACATCAATCGATCACTGTGTTCGGCAAATGCAGCGACATTCCCTTTCCATTCATCTAGTGTGCCGTGGCTGTCTTCATGGATGTCCTTCAGGTTCAGCTCGGGGACCAGACGACACATAGAGGTATCTTTACCAAACACACGCCCTCGAGAATCCAAGTAAACGCCTTGATGATAGCCAAGCTTGCTAACTAAATTGAACTCTTTAGAGATTGGTTCAATTAGTTCCTCTCGAAGATTCTTCCAATAACTGTCATCACTGACAGGCGGGTGCCCTTTTATGCACAGGTAACTGCGTAAACTCTGCCAGTCAAGAAGAGGCTCTGGACCTATGATTACTTCAATTAAGTCACCACGCTCGTCTTCCATATTCAAAAGACGGTAGCTCTTGCTCATAACGTCATTTTTATGTCCAATTCGCTTTTTACTAGCTTTCGGAATATATATGGCGACGGCTTTCACTTTTGGGGTATTTGATCTTTCTTTAGTCATTTTCTTCTCCAACTAAAACAATAAATGAGAGGCGGATTTAGACTCACTATTCAGCACCTTGTGAAAACTCAAAAACTCAGAAAACTCAGCGATTTATGAGTAAGTACTCTTTGTGCATTAAGATGCGATCTAAACTGAAATTAGTCTTTCCAGATCTATACAGTGTTCTTAGCCAATATTGATCGATTGACGGTTTCAATACCCCAAGAGGTACTTTGATACCCTCGTCCGCATACTTTGATCTAGCCATCGTTGACATTTTCCATACACAACGGATGCCTGAATCTCGGCACTCCAGAACTGAACCTCAAGCCACTGAATCCAGACCTATCCAGTGCTAGGAGTGCCATTGCATGGCGATCTGGAGACAATCTGTGCTTCTTTGTTCGATATTCCTCTTTACCAGACTTTTTCTTACGATATTCCTTCTTTATTGGAAATCGCTTTCGATCCTCCCATATGAACTTGTAGATGTAGGTGATCAAGTCATCAAATTTCTTAATCTTGTCTACTCGCAAAGGCTTATGTACTCGGTCTAAACTTTTCAGGACGTTTTTCTTGAGAAGGAGGCTGCGAAGCGCTTCTATCTCAGCACGGGTTGCAAACACAAGAAGGTGGAAATGTGGCATCCAGAGCCCTATATCGGACTGGTAATCAAGCTCAAAGGAGCCGATTACCTCGCACTTCAATCCAGCCCTATGTAGCTGCTTTCTAAGGCGGCTTTTGAGCGAACCTAGCTCCAAATTCGCAAGCTGGGCATCGGTCATTGCATCTTGGAAATATACGATGGTGACTAGAAAACATGGCAGATTACTCGTCTCCAAGAACCTCTTTGTTCTGTTGAAAATCAGTATTCTGGAAGCGCGCGAGCAAAGTCGGCAGGCTACACTTCCACAGGGGTAATTCTTGGTGCATTCATCTATTTTTAGGGCCAAGATACGACCCTCTTCCTTACCCTCTTTCCTCAAATGTTTCACACGGATGTTGTTCTCTTCCTTGCATTTTGCGACCGATTCAAACTCCTTTGGTAGCTCATATTTTCGAAGTGACAGGATCATCTAAGCACTCTCCTTAGCCACTAATCCCGCAAACATTAGAGGGGCTGTGTCTTCGTTTCTCTCTATCTCCAATAGGATATATATCGAATTGAAACTTGCATAAGCGAACCAACTAAACTTCGGGATATTCTCGTACTTGTTCATAACTACTCCTCCTGCATATCAATTTACATGGAATAAAATAGGTGTATTCTGAGATTAATACTAGATTATTAATCGTTAGGTTTAATTGATTATATCCATTAGATCTACTCAATCGAGAACCACTGTATTCGAATAAAAACCACAATTGCAAAGGCTTTATTCGAGAATAAAGACATTGAGACTTAGTGAGACTTAGTGAGACTTAGTGAGATTATTAATTCGAACTGGGCTTCCAATACACTGTATTTTTCGAATCAGCATAGGCTTCAAAATGACTATTAATATTCAGCCTTCTGGCCATTCCACTTGTAATGTACGGAGGGATTTTTGTTCTAACTCCATGTCATAATTGCGAGTTATGATACAGACTGAGTTAGTTGCGCGACAAACAGAGCATAGGTGTGGTGAGGAATATCTAGCCCCCTAGTCATTAGAAGGGGAAAGACCGTCGATGTAGATATAAGAGATAAGGCACATCTAAAGGAAGCTTGAATAGGGTTGCGTAGATGGCTACTAGCGCCTCTTCTGTAAATATTTGTCATTTTTTCGTTTAAAAGCTGCGGTTATGCCCTATTTTTTCTTTTTTTCAGCAGGCTCCTCAGAACATCAAGCGTTCTTCGTCAAAAGGGCAGAAAAATGTGAACATAAAAGTCATTTTGGGCTTAGTTTCACGTGACCTTAGCTCTTTTTCCTGGCTTCGTGGACGCCGAGATACTCGTTTACCTATGCCTTAGAAATTTCGGTCATATTTCTGTGGTTCAGATTTGAAAACTCCTTGAGGGGATCGGCTAAAACAGTGAATTTCCTGCAATATAGCTCTCTATTGTTCAGTAAAAACGTACTTAAAATCCGTACTCTGCGCCTTTTGAAGCACGCAGAGCACAGAACACCTCCTGATCGAGAGACAAAACGCCCTCTTTGACTTAGATTTCGACCGTTATCGCACTAGCAGCTGTCGATTTCGGCCGTTTATGTGGAATATTTCCTTAATCTTTTTTTGCAAGTCGTTCTTTTTTTCGTTCTTCTATCCATTCAATAACTTCTGCCTCTACAAAAGCCACGGCTCTACCTCCAGTTAGAGACACTGGCGCTGGGAATGCTCCCTTCTTTATAAGCCTATATAAAGTAGGTTCTGAAAATGGGCACAACTCTAGGACTTCGGGCTTCTTTATCAATTTATGGTTCAAAGTAATTTCCTCTTAATTGTTGCAGTTATGCATACACACATTGCATGCGAAGCACTTTACAACTTCGGAATTTACAAAATTGCGAACCGTAGAACTCTCGAAATGCTTGCCAGGCTAAAGGATTTGTCATTACTTTAATAAGCGTGAGTATCACACTTACTATTAGATAACTAATTTACTATTTTTAAAGCGTGAACCTCACGGCTTAAAGAATATTTACACCTCTTCTAATAGTTTCTATATATCTATTGCCAAAGAGGGAATTTGCACTTAACTTGCGAACCAAGCTTATTCACTTATACAAAGGTAGTAATAATAGGAGCGTTACAAATGGCCAGACCCAAATCTAAGACCCCTGAAGAACTACGAGAGAACGCTAGAGAAAGAAGGGAAAGGTTTGTTAAGAAAAGAAGCGAGTCTGGATTACGCGAGCTTAAGGTCTATATAGACGCAGAAACCGTTAAAGCCTTAGATGGGCTTTGCAAAGATATGGGTTATACGAGCTCTAGTGAAGGAGAAAGCGTAACTAGAGGGGAGGTACTAGCTAATGTAGTCGGGTATTGCATACGCAAGACTGCTGGATGTACTAAAGGTAAGTTACCCGAATCCACCCTAGTTCCTTACAAAGCTCAATCAATTTTCAGAGTCATTCAGATTCTGAAACACCGGAGAATTGAGAAAGGCCACTCTAATCATCGCATTGCCCGGTTTATGACTGAATTCAATTACCCGACACTAGACACTTTAACTATTAAGGAGAGTTCTAAACGGGTTGTCACTAAGTGGAATAGCAAAGATGTGGAATTCGCTCTTGAGCCAAAGAATTACCGTAAAATACTAAACCCTAAGTAGACGACTACCAAGTAAGTCCTTGAGTAGCTCTAATTAGCGCCTTTTCGCCCCTAAAGTCATAGCTTGCTGTGGTGGCTATATTGGCATGACCAGCTAACTGTCTAACGGTGTTGATATCAACCCCTCGATCTAGGAGTTGAGTGATGAAGGTGCGCCTTAGATCATGAGGAGTGAATCTGGCAACTCCACTTCTATTAGATAAATTAGTCAGAATGTCAGCAACCCCAGCCTTGCTCAGTGCAGATGGCACAACCACCCCTGCCTTGGTGACTCTGCAGAATAAGGGTCTCTCTAGCTGGTGTCGTGTCTCGATTCGGTGCCGCGTTTCTAGCCATGGTTTGAGCGCCTTAACGACACGCTTCGATAGGTATAGCTTCCGCTCTTTACGCCCCTTCCCTCGCTTGATGTGAATAGACCCGCTCTCTACGTCGAAATCCCGTACTTCAAGAGATACCAGCTCCGCTACTCTAAGTCCGCTCCCGCAAGCCAGTAGCACGAGCGCAGCATCCCTGCACCCGCGATTCTCACAACAATGCCCCTTAGCAGCTCTTAAAAGCTTCCTAACCTCAGCAACTGTCAAAGAACGTCCTTTACGTAGAACCTGCCCTCGAACCCGCTTAACCGCATAGACCCTAGCCATCTCATCAGCGCTATAGATTCCGAGATTGAACGCGACTTTAACCAGCCCCTTAATCGCTGAAAGTGCCAAATTAACCGTCGCCACTGCATATCCTCGCGAAAGCAGCTCCGCACGTACTTTAGATGCATCCGCAAAGTTGAGTGTTTGCCAAGGATAGGTAGCGCTATCGAGCTTCGGGTCTAGGAGCCTGGCGCAGGTGTTGAGCAGACTCTTTATACCTGAGCGGCCAGAGGGGGCCAGGCTGTTGAGATAGATTTCGTAGATTGCATGTGGGGTGTGTTTCTTTACTAGTTTTAGCGGAGGTTTGCTGATTTGAGAGAGCTTGGGGAGATTTGTAGCTCTAGATCTAGCCATCGCTGCTCTCCAACATAACGAACATAATGCATATTAAACCAAGTAACATTTGGCCCCTAAAAGTGCTCATAACAGCCCCCTTTCAGCAAACGATATAACTTCATCACCACCCACCACCAAGTGGTCAAGCACCCGAATATCCACGGTATCCAGTGCAGCTTTTAGCCGTTTGGTAATGTTGATATCTGCATTACTTGGTTCTGCGATGCCACTAGGGTGATTATGCGCAAAGATTACTGCGGCTGAGTTCAGCTCTAATGCCCTTTTCAAGACTTCTCGAGGGTAAACTGCACAACCATCGATCGTGCCCTGAAACAGCTGCTCAAAACAGATAACCCGATGTTGGTTGTCCAAATACACAGCGCAAAACACCTCGAAGTGATACTGCGAGATCTTAAGCGAAAGGTACTCCTTAGTAAGCTGGCTAGACGTGAGTACAGTCCCCCGTCTGAAGCGTCTGCCAATTAGAACTTGAGCGAAGCTAATGAGCTCACTAGCCGTAACTTCACCATCAATCAGATAAGCACGCCCTCCTTTAATACTCTTAAACCCCCTCATAGCTCACTCTCCTTAGCCCGCTGAATGTAATAGATCGACTCCTTGTGGAGCACCCGCTTGCCATTGGTGTGTTTAAGCGTGAATGAGCTCAGCCGAGCCTGTTGATCACCTGTACTATCGAAGAAGTACACAAACTGAGCATCGACAGCATGAATTACAGACCAATGAATGGTTGTACCTATTAGCACTACACGGACAGTTTTAGAGCTGTTTCGTCCTATATAGCGACGAATCCTGATAAGCACTTCTTGGACATTGAGATTGCGGTCTTTTAGGAATGGCTTACTAATCGTTATTGGATACTTTTGATGGAAATACCCTCGCTCCATAACTAAGTTGAGCAGCATATCCATCTCCCACGTATCCAGGCCTCCAGTGACCATGTCTTCTAGTGGCCCCCAATCCGCATATGCCTTTAGTAACGCGTTCATCAGCGCTCGTCGTTTGAAGTGAGGCCTATCTTTATAGAGAAACGCCACAACGTTCACGACGCTGTAAACCCCACAAAGACTGTCTAGCTGCCCCTGCTGGGAGGGTTTTATTGAGCTCTCGTTCATATTGGAAATACTCCATTTTAGTTGTTTTAAGCCCCCCTCCCTTTATTCCAGACATGCGAAAACCCACAGCAAGTTGAACTGAGTTCGAACTGAAATGAGATCGAGCTCAGAAGTGCTGAGTTAGGAAGTTCTAGAGGGTGTTTTGCGTGGATACACGCTTAGAGTTCGCTGGCTCACGAGATTACGCCAAGAGCCAAATTATGGCCAAAACTGCGCCATGATCAAATAATACCACTTTTTATGGAAATATCTACCATTTTGCGCGCTTTTAGCGGTTTTTAACGTATTTTGATGCCATTTTTAAGCTTTTTAGAGGATTTTAAGTGAAATATCGAATTGGGCACGCTATTTTTGGTCTTAGAGCACTATTTACCAAGATCAATCAATTCTCAATGGAGAACTAAATGAGACACTTAATCAACAGTCCAGCACACTTCAGATACCCTATAGATGCTATGTTTTTTGCAATTAATACCCTCTACTTTGCCATTGCTCAGAAAGAACAAATCCATAGTAAAGAGACGCTCGAAGAACCACCTAAAGAAGACTTAGTCGCTTTCGATATCTCATCTCGTAACATTGAAAGACCCCACCAATTCCTTCAAGTTCTACTAGATGTCATCCGGATGAACTACGAACCAGAACCCCTTGGTACCACACTCCTCAACTCGAATATCTGCTTTCTATACGACGCAATACCATGCCAACCATTTGAGCTAGCTTACTTATCTTTAGTAAGCGAGCCTGATGAAAGTTTTGGAGATTTTTGGGAGAAAACTATCGAACCCTATGCCAGAGCACTTGGCTGTGATCTGAATGGCGCGGACTCGCTGTTTGTCATTTGCTCAACTGGAGAAAAACGCTATCTAATAAGCCTAGTCACAGAAACTAACGAAATATTACATTGCGTGCCTACGGTTAAGGAGTTCGTGTCCAATACCGTCTCTATAGTTGCTGACCAACCAACCTTGGATAGTAGAGAAAACTGCTGCGCGGGGTTCTGTTTAGACAACGCGCTTGGTAGCCGATTGAGGGTTTCGCTTTGGGCGTATTTGCCCTTGTAATTAATCGGTGATCTTTTTACAAGAACTCAACTCTTTTATATCGAGCTGCATCGTTCAAAGACTTTGTTCAAAAGAGCACTTGGATCTGTCACTAGTTCGTCTGCAGTTCAAATACCGTTGGCATAGCAGTCTGCTAGCGGCACACCTCAACATCCTGCAAAAACCGGAATGACAATCAAAGACTTTTAATGGAAATGCTCCCTCCGATCCTCTGGTAGGGAGCATAACACCTTAAGCATCCACTTTAATTTGCTTTGATGTACTCATGCCATGTACAAGTCGATAAAGGGCTGGTAGCACGATGAGCGTTAATAACGTGGAGGAAATGATGCCCCCTATCACAACTGTTGCTAGCGGTCGTTGCACCTCGGAACCAATGCCAGTATTCAGTGCCATTGGGACGAAGCCGAGCGATGCCACTAGCGCTGTCATCAACACGGGACGCAATCTCCCCAGTGCCCCCTCCATAACGGCGTCATTAAGCGGTCTACCTTGATCACGCAAATCCCGAATGAATGAGAGCATGACAAGGCCATTGAGCACCGCTACACCAGAAAGGGCGATGAAGCCGACACCTGCCGAAATGGATAAAGGTATATCTCGTGCGACCAAAGCAAGCACCCCGCCAGTAAGGGCTAACGGAACCCCAGTGAAAATTATCGCCGCATCCCTGAATGAGCTAAGCGCCATCATCAAGAGAACGCCAATGAGGATCAACGTCACTGGAACCACTATTAACAATCGTGCTGTCGCAGATTCGAGCTGCTCGAAAGTACCACCGTACTCAATCCAATAACCCGCTGGTATCTCTACATCACGCGCCACTGCTTGTTGAATCTCGCTAACGAACGATCCCAAATCTCGACCACGTACATTGCCAGTGACAACTACACGTCGTTTGCCATTTTCGCGGTAGATTTGATTGTAGCCATTACTGACACTAATATCGGCAAGCTCGCCTAGTGGCATGTAATTACCATCAGGGGTGATGATGGGTAAGTAATAATAGCCATCTGGATCGCTTCTCAGTCGCTCTGGGAGACGCACCACAATATCCGAGCGCTGGTCACCCTCGAAGAACTGGCCCGCAACTCGCCCACCCAGTGCCATTGAGACAGTGTCCTGTAGCTGACCAATGCTTATCCCAACCCGCGACAGAACTTCGCGGCGAGGCTCCATAGTCAGAACTGGCAGCCCGGTGGCTTGCTCCACTGCAACATCAGCAGCTCCCGGAATACCGTTCACTACCTCTTCAATCTGGCCACCTAGCGCGATCAGCTGATCGAAATCATCGCCGAAAACTTGAATTGCTAGCTCGCTACGCACTCCCGCAATCAGTTCGTTGAAACGCATCTGAATGGGTTGCAGAAACTCATAGCGGTTTCCCGGCACCGGAGTCACGATCGCTTCGAGTTCCTCAACAATCTGCGTCTTTGGCTTTAGTGGGTCTGGCCAAAGTTCACGTTCCTTCATGATAATGAAAGTGTCGGCCACACTTGGTGGCATAGGATCGGTCGCCACCTCTGCGCTGCCGATCTTGGAGAATATCCTCTCCACTTCGGGCATTTTCGTTATCTCTTTCTCAAGCTGAAACTGCAAGCCAATTGCCTGTCCGAGCGAGGTTCCCGGAATGCGAAGAGCGTGCATCGCAATATCGCCTTCATCGAGATTGGGGATAAACTCACTCCCCATACGGCTAACTAAACTTGCGCACACGCCTACGAAAACAACTGCAAGCAACACTACTAGCCAGCGGAACCGAAGTGCCAAAGTGAGTAGCGGCTTGTAAAGACTCTTGGCTGCGCCAACGATAATGTTTCTACGCTCAATGACAGGTTCCTTGAAGAGTAGAGCGATACAGGCAGGAATAAACGTAATCGAAAGCAACATACCGCTGAGCAATGCGATGACAACGGTGATTGCCATCGGATGGAACATCTTGCCCTCTATGCCTTCCAGAGCGAAAACGGGAATGTAAACAGCTGTGATTATGAACACGCCGAATAGTGCAGGCTTCATCACCTCACGTGTTGCAGACGAAACTACTTCTAAACGCCGTTGTAGTTCCAACCTACCGCTCGAACTTGCCTCACTTAATCTACGCAAGCAGTTCTCTACAATAATTACGCTGCCATCTATGATCAACCCGAAATCCAGCGCCCCTAGACTCATTAAGTTCGCACTCGTACGAGTTTGCACCATGCCGGTAATCGTCATGAGCATCGCAATCGGTATGACGGCAGCAGTTAGAATCGCGGCGCGAATATTGCCAAGCAATAGGAACAAGATCACTACAACTAAGAGCGCACCTTCGATTAGATTCTTCTCGACTGTTCTGAGTGTCTTGTCGACCAATGTCGAACGATTGTAAACAGCCGTTACGGTGATCCCCTCAGGTAAGCTGGCCTTGATATTCTCAAGTTCCACCGCTGTGTCGTTAGCAACCTCACGACTATTTGCGCCAATCAACATGAACACGGTGCTCATAACCACTTCACGGCCATTCTGTGTCGCAGCGCCTGAGCGTAGCTCTTGTCCAACATCCACACGTGCAACATCACGCACTAACACTGGCACGCTTTCATGCTGAGCAATTTGAATGTTGCGCAGATCCTCTAAGGTGAGCGCTTGCCCCGACATGCGCATCAGTAATTGAGAGCCGTTGTTTTCAATAAACCCCGTTCCTCGATTGCCATTACCTTGCTCAAGTGCTGAGAATATGTCCGCATAATCTACACCGAAAGCGAGCATTTTCTCTGGCTCTGGCGCCACAAGAATTTCTTTCTTGAAACCCCCTATAGGATTCACCTCCACCACTCCAGGAACCTGAAGAAGTTGCGGGCGTATGATCCAATCATGCACCGACCGTAGATCAGTGGGTGTGATCAACGAACCATCCGGATTAGTCGCACCCGGTTCAGCGTCGACGGTAAACATGAAGATTTCACCTAACCCGGTCGCTATTGGCCCCAAGCTCGGCTCTAAACCTTCTGGCAACATGCCACGGACCGTTGTGATTCGCTCGCTGACTTGTTGGCGAGCAAAGTAAATGTCAGTGCCCTCTTCGAAAACAGCGGTAACCTGTGATAGCCCATAGCGGGAAACGGAACGCGTATAGGACAAGCTAGGCATGCCACTTAAAGCAGTCTCAATTGTGAAGGTAATGCGCTGCTCAGCCTCCAACGGGGTGTACCCCGGCGCAGGAGTGTTTACCACTACTTGCACATTGGTAATGTCGGGCACTGCATCTATAGGTAAGCGATTGAAATTCCATATCCCTAAACCCATCAGTAGAGCAACGAGCACTAAGACTAAGCCACGTCGAGCCAGCGCTGTATTGATAATATATTCCAGCATAGTAATTCCTTAATGATCGTGGCTTGCGCCAGATTTTTCGACGTCGGCTTTTAGAATGTAGCTGTTTTCCGTCACATAGGTGGTGTTTGCTGGCAGGCCGCCAAGCACTTCAATCCACGTATCATCTTGACGCCCAAGTTCTAGCATCCTTACTTCGTATTCATCGCCCACCTGTGCGTATACGACGGTGAAATCTCGGAACGATTGCAGCCCAATGCGTTTCACTGCGAGTGGGACTTCGTACTCATCTACATGGATTTGTGCATTAGCCCACATACCGGGTATTAGAAGGCCGTCCGGATTGTTCAAAACCACTCTTGCCGTTACGGACTGATTCACTGTCGCCGTTGGCAAGAACATTGCCACACTGCCATCGATTGGCTCTTCACTCGTGGGTACATAGATACGCACCGGAGCACCAACCGCAACGCGGGCTAAGTCACCGGGAAAGATGGCAAGATCTACCCAAACAGAGCTTGTATCCAAGATGGTGAATAGCTCCCTGCCTGCAGTTTGTTCGCCCGCCTTTGCCTGTCTCTCAATTATCGTTCCGCTCGAAGGCGCAGTGATGGTGTAAGGAGTTAGGCTTTGATTACTGTCCACTACCGCCAAACGGTCACCCGCATTGACCTTATCGCCCAACGAGCGGTAAACATTGCTGATTTGGCCTTCGAATCGCGCCCTCACCTGCACCTCGTTCTCTGTATTGCTCACTATTTTTCCGAATGCGGGCACAGACTCTTCTATGACTGCAGGACCAGCGACTTCCGTAGTGATACCTAGCGCCTCTCGCACCGCAGGCTCAATCATGGTTCTGCCTTCGAAGCTGTCATACTCCCAATGGTAAGAACGACCGTTGTGAGCAGCGTTGACGCTGACGCTAAAGGAATGCGGTTCGTAGATCGTCATGTCACCACGTAGAGCATCACCTTGAGGGGAGAAGCCAATCGAATCGACAATGCCCCCTAGGCGGGTCAATTCAACATTAAGGGTCAAAGCATTCGGGGGTAGCAGCTCATCGCTTACACGTCCCCACGCTCGATACTCTGGTGGCACACCCGTTTCAAAAATGGCTAGCTCAACAGAGAAGTCACCGTCTCGAAGCATGAACCCGTTGTTCGGACCGCGCTCCTCTGGTGGCAAGTTATCAGCAACCGGAGCGATAGCTTCCATCGGCTCGCTGTCACTGCAAGCAACGCATAGCAAAGCAACTAGAAAAGCTGCCAAAGGTTTAAAGATTGGATTCATAATGCGCCTCATTGTGTAGAGAGTGACTGTGCAATTCGCAAACCAGTCAGCCGCTCGATTTCAATATTTTTAAGTTGTGCTTGTAAGCTTGCTTCAATCACGTCGCTGCGAGCCTCAAGAACGCTCTCTTGGATCTGGAACCATTCAATATAGCTAGCAGCACCAAGTTCATAGCTACGACGCACCTGTTCAAGCGCCTCTTGGTATTTTGGAATCACGGCGCTGCGCAGCACCTCCGCACGATGAAGGCTGTGTTCTAGCTCTTGGTAAACCACAAATAAATTTGTCTGGATGCGAATCATCGCAGCCTCTTTCTCAGCGGCGGTTTTCTCGATTGCGGTTCGCGCTTCTTGGATTCGGCCTTGATTGAGATTGCCTCGGTTCAATGGAATGGTGACCCCGGCAACAAAGCCCGTGTCGCTGGAACTTTGAATACGCCGTATACCTGCATTGAAACGCCAAGGTGTTTTGCGTTGCGCCAACTCTAGTTGCAAAATAGAGTCCTGTAGCCTTTGCTCTGAGAGAAAACGACTTATGTCGGGGTTCTGTTCAATGAGTGTTATGAGCATCGGAAAAGGCTGAAGATTGGGCAGCTCGGTAATATCGCCTTCAACAGATGTAAACTCGGGGTACAGCTCACCCCACAAAGCCGCAAGCTGGTGGAAGACTATTTCAAGCTCATGATTCATACCCTCGCGATAGAGCAAGAGTCGCTCTAGCTCTGCCTCTGCCCGTGCAAGATCTGCGGCAGAACCGGTTCCCGCCTCAACCCTTTGCCCTATAGTCGAAACACTCTCAGTCGCGTATGAGATGCCTTCGCCGGCTAACTGTTTATGTAACTGCAGCGCTAGCGCTTGCATGTAATACCGCGCCACTTGGGCAGCAGTATCCAGACGCATTACTTCTGCCTCTGCAGCCAACGAGAGCGAACCAGTTCGCGCCACATCGACACGACGCTGCGCTAAGCCGCCTTCCACAACCCACGCAATGCTCAAGGTAGTTTGAGAACCCGAAAACCCTTGAGCCTCGCCTGTCCCTAATATGTCTTCGATGTTGACGTTCAGTTCCGGCTTTGGTTTCAAGCCCGCTTGAATGATTCGCGCGTCTTGAATGCTCATATTATAGCTAAACGATTTCAGCTCCGGATTGTCATTTATTGCAGCACTAATTGCGCTCGCTAGGGTCAAACTTTCGGCCGCAGAACTAACACCACTGCAGGCGAAGAATATTGCAACACTACACCCTATCGCCTTCAGTGCTTTCCGCCTAAATCGATCTTCTTCTTTCGTGTTCATATGAAAGCCTTCTACATACATTTGTGTTTTCGTTGGGGGCTGCAAGACAGCCCTCGCGTTTACCTACACGACTCAATGCAATTGTTGAATATCGGTATACGCACCAGTGGTTCTAAGTGTAATCGTCACCGCCGTGTCCGTACGATTGCGCCAGTACCACCCGTGATGCCCATCGAAAGCAGCTTCAACAGTGCCGCTCTGACTCTGCTCTATGCCTTTTCCGTAGCTGAAATAGCTAATATCTAGAGCCGCAGAATCTCCATGAGTATCGAAGTTCACCGCACCGCCGTTAGACTCCCAAGCAAATTGCACGCTCTTTCCCTTTGCGAGGGTGACCTTAACTTCGGTGGCAGCATCTGGCGCTAGGGTCACTTGCATCTCATCACTGCGCTCACCATTTGCTAGCGTTGGTTCGGCAATCTCTGCAACTACCGTGCTGCTAGGGCTGGCAGTCTGCACCACCTCGGCCGGAGGAGTTGGCGCTGTCCCATTGATAGCGCTCAGCAAAGCTTCCTCGTCCTGCGCGGCCTCTTCGGCAAGCAGCACCTTGATTTCACCCATTCTCTTTAAGCCAGTCACACTGCCTACCCCGGTTGGGTCTATGCCATATTCCGCGGGCATAACAATGACGAGCAATAACAGCATCGCCACAACCGCCGCTATAGCAGTGGATTTCAATAGCTGGAAAGACGATGGAAGCTGTACATCTGCTGGTTGATTTGTATTGTTCATAGTGAAAATGTCCTCAAACTAAATTGATTGGCCTAGGCCACGAAATAACCGGTTATTTGGTAACCCATAAGGAGGAACCCAGCGCTCATCAACGCGACCTGGGCTAGATAGGCCCGTCGATAGAAGCTCTTAGACTGCCGCAGGTACCCTATAGCGATTAGAATCACGCTCAAGGCGAGCAGCTGACCTAACTCAACGCCTACATTGAAAGCGATCAAGTTTGTGAGTAATCCATCGGGTGAAATTTCGTAATCTAAGATCTTGGTTGCGAGTCCGAACCCATGAAATAAACCGAACACCATCGTGGCTGCTTTAGTATTGGGCTGAAACCCAAACCAGCGCTGATACGCCCCCATGTTGTCTAACGCTTTGTAGACGATAGAGAAGCCAATCACCGCATCGATGAGATAGGGGCTGACACCAATCTCTAGGAATGTGCCTAGCAAAAGAGTGATCGTGTGCCCAAGCGCGAATAGGCTCACGTATAAGCCAACATCACGGAACCTGTACAGGTAGAAAATAACCCCGACCAGAAACAGCAGATGGTCATAGCCGGTAACCATGTGCTTAGCACCTAGATACATGAACGGAATGACAAGTGCGCCAGAACTTTCTTGTATGAAACCCTTGTCTCCTGCTGTCACCCCATGGGCGAGCGCGTCTGGAGCAAAGCCAAAACTCGCTAAAAGTAGTATAAAAATTGCCACCAACACCGCATATGGGTTGCTGATAAGCAGATGCTGCAATTTGTGCATCACTTAATCCTCTAGAATTTCATTTGCCTAATCGAAATCAGGTCGATGCCACATAGAGTTCTAAAGGGAGATTGTTTCAAGAACAAATACCCACACACGGATGCGCTCGCTAGAGTTAATTCCGCAAAGAGAACAATGGCAAATTTATGAAACTTAGAGGTTGGGAGGGGGAAGTGGAGGAGTATAAGTAGGGCTGAGAACTGCAATTGCTGAACTGATCTGAATTGCGTTTGTGCTAGTCACAACTGCAAATGAATAAGACTTCGGAACCTCACAATTCAACTGCGTATAGATCCCATGCTTGTGAGAGTGTTCGTGATCGGAGTCAGTCTCTGTTGTCGCGGTACTATGCGAATCAAGTGCATGCTCAGAGTTCGCGTGGTCACCCGTATGGCCATGCTTGTGACCATGGCTGTGCTCAATCTCAATGACATTCCCGCTGGCATACTCAGAGTCAAACGTACTGCTGGCGTGAACTCCGCCGAACAATGTTGAGTTATTGAGTATAACTAACAGGATTATAAGAATATTGATATGCACAGGATGACGCTCTGAAAAACCGTTACTTTGCAATATAACAGCATGATGCAGAGTGGGTCAATCCTTCACTGATTCAGTTTATTAATGTGTTGAGTTAGCTTAACAATAATGAACCTTTTGAACGAGTTATCGCCCTAGAATGCAGGTATAAGACTTTGCTAGTTTAACAAAGGCTGTTTTCGATTCCTATCGATCATCTCGATTCTAATCGTTAAACTCAAGTACTAGGGGGGGTGTGGAAGCCATTCTATCGACTGAAGGACATTTGCGAAATTAAGATCATAAGCATCATCAAATTTATTGATATTTAAGATAATCGATTCACCATCAGATTTATCGGTTTTAAAGGCTAGAATTACTATATTGGTATGACCTTCGACTTTTATAATGGCGGTTACGGCAAATATCTTTCGCAGTATTATCAAGGTATTGATTAGTTTTTTTTGATTCTCCAGCACATAGTTGATCGCAATGAGGCCATTTTTAGATAGCGCTTCCCATAAGTTTGTAATGAAGTCATTTGAGAGTACCTCGTTGTAATTACTGCGAACATCAAACAAATCACAATAAATAATATCCTGTTCTGGGATTTTACGAGATATAAACTTTGATGCATCCTGAACAACTATCAAACTACTTGAGCTAGGGCATAAATGAAAAAAACGTTTGACTTGCTCAAGCCTTGTTTGTGACATTTCAACTGTGGTCAGTTTAACTTGTGGAAAAACCTCACCAATATAGCGTTCTATAGCGCCAGTACCGAGACCTAAATTTAGTACTTTTGTAGCTTCAGGCTTAAGAATATGAGCAATTAGCATTGACCTTACATAAGGCACTAACGGAACGCATGGCTCCTTTAGTGACATGGCTCCGTGAAGCACACCATCTTCACTCATCATCCATCTTAGATCTGCATTTTCTCTTACTTCCATTCTACATAAGGAACTTGTTTCCTTATCTAGTACTAACCCCTTATTTGGATCAAACGTTTTGAAATCAAAATACATAGTAAAGCCCAACTAAGATAATTAAGGTCCATTTTTTATGTTCATGTCGATGATGCAAATCAGGCCAATGCGGATGCTTGTACTCTAGTGCTTCATGCTCATGAAAATGGGTATGCCTTACAGATTCATCCAAGCCAATATGGCTGTGGTTATGATGATTGTCATCATGTCGATGAGAATGCTTATGTGCGAGTTTTTCATGTGTATGAGAATGCGCATGATTGTCTAGCATAAGCAGTGTAATAGCAATGACAAACAGTCCTCCGGCGAATATATGACTGCCTGTCAGTTCTTCTCCCAACAACACAACAGATAACAAAAGGCCAGAAAAAGGTGCACTTGAGAAAATAACCTGAGATCTTGTCGCACCCATTACTTGCGCAGATTTTATGTAGAGAACAATACTCGCACCATACGACAATGCCCCCACAAACAAAGCACTTACTATTACTGTTGAATCCCAAACAAAAGGGTCAAGAGTAATGCCAATTAATAAATTAACAAGGCCAGCAACCAGGCCTTTCCAGAAAGTACTTTGGCTAGGTGTAATCCCATCAATGGTAGCTGTTAGATGGTTATCTATTCCCCACATTAAGCAAGCCAATAAGACTAATACAGATCCAAGCCACTCAAATCCTAGCAGTGAGAATGTGAATAGCGTGGCGGCTATAAAAGCAGTAAAGATTCCAGCCCACCCTGAAATTCTTAAGTGATCACGAAAGAAAAATACACCGATAATGGCAGTCGCAACAATCTCAAAATTCAGCAGTAAGGATACCGATTCAGCTTGCGACAAAGTTAAGCCAAACATAAGAAATATCGGCCCCAAAATACCGCCAAATAAAATAACCCCTAATAACCTCAGTTTGTTGGGCCTGTCATGCATTGGAGGAAGTGGCGAAGTGCCTTTCCAGATGGACATTGGCATTACGGCTAAGGCCGCTCCTAAATACAAAAGTCCAGCTAACTGAATGGGTGTCAAACCTAAAAGAAGCCATTTACTTGCGGGGGTTGCAGCTTCAAATAGAGCTGCAGAAAGGATTGCAAATAATACAGAATAATTACGCAGAAAAGTCATCTAGAATGCGCCTAGAGTACGAGGAAATTATTTTAATCGTGGCTACGAATATATTCCTTTTTCTTCTCACCATCATCACTACTTTCTTCGTGACCATGTTCTCAACAAGCACTCAAAATGCCAAATAAACCTGCAATAATAAACACTTTTTTAACAGCCTAAAAAAACTCGTATATCAAACCAGAATATATAAGTTGATGAAATAAGAACTTCATATTGTAACCACCCAATTACCAACTGACCTTTAAAGTAAAGGGCTAAACTGCTAGCCGGAATCACCTTGGAGGCACTCACCGAATCGCAGTATTCGGCCTTTCGTTACTATCTTGCCATTGCCACTTCGTAGCTAAACTTTGTGCGTGATCTAGACTCACAAAAAAATAGAGATCCAGCCATTTATGCAGCGCAGTGCACTGCAATTAAAGCGTTCTGTGTGGGGATATAAATCGGCGTAATACGCTTCCTTTTCGCCCATGTCACTAGGCCAGCACTGAAGTACTCGGAGCCATAGTACAACAGCGACGCACTTTTTGCGTGGGCGGAGAAGTGCGGGATTACGTAGATGCACATTCAACTTGGCAAGCCACAGCAAAACGCTTATCTGGAACGTTACAAACGTAAGGTAAGATACAGTTGGTTGGCGCAGTATAAGTTCGATTCGATAGACGAAGTGCAGGAGTTTGCCACTCGATGGCTATGAGCTTATAACAACGAGAGGCCTAACATGACTCTTCGAGGATTTACCCCGAAACAGACGTTGGCCATTGTGGCCTGATCCTACTGATGACCTCTGTTTAAAATGGGGGATTACCTACTATTCGAGAATTTCCCGGAAAAAAACACCTAGTGTAAAAGATCAAAACCACGATTTCACCTAAGAACTGCAACCCAAACCTTGTAGGGCGAGTGCATCCTTAAAATCTATAAGATTAGAGTCGTGAGATAGGCCCTGTAAAATACCGCATGATTCTATAGTTTGCGCTCCAGCACATTTCTCGCGCAATGCGATCAAGTTCGATTTCAATTGGGACAACTCCTCTACCCGAGTTTCAACTTGCTGGATATGTTCGTCCAACAAAGCATTGATCTGGCTGCAATCTTGATTAGGAGTATCTCTAAACCTTAGCAGAGCCCGAACTTCAACTAGCATCATACCCAAAGACCTGCAGTGGCGGATGAAATTTAAGCGCTCAATATGAGCTTCACTATACAACCGGTAATTGCCGCTGCTACGCATAGGCTTAGGCAACAACCCCTCTTTCTCGTAATAGCGGATAGTCACAGTTTGGCAATCAGTACGTGACGCTAGCTCGCCAATTTTAATATCCATTTACGACCTCATAAGTAATAAATACTTGACCCTATAGTAACTATAGGGTTTTTAATCCATAACACCAACCTATTTCGGATAAGGATTTATTATGAGCTACTGTAATTCAGAGGAATGTAGCACCCCCTTTACTTCGACTTCTTCCTTAGCTCCAAAAACAACCGAATTGAGTGCGGCGACGGCTCTATACCGAATCAACAACATGGATTGTCCGACTGAAGAAAAACTGATCCGCGATAAGCTATCGAAACTAGACAATGTGACTGGGATGGATTTCAACTTAATACAGCGCACATTGTTAGTGAGACACCAGATGCAGTCTCTAGCGCCAATAGAGGAAGCTTTGTCATCCATTGACATGCGAGCAGTTAGGTTGGATGGATTCGAGGCAGAAGAGCTTGAACCGACAACTCAGGCGACGACATCATTACGTCCTTCACCAACTAACTGGTTACCCCTTGCGGTGTCTGGCGTGGCGGCAATTTTAGCGGAGGTAGTTTACTGGCTCAATGGGGCCAATAGCTGGGCAGTTGTCGCGCTTGCACTCCTTGCGATTACTCTTGGCGGCCTTCCTACCTACAGGAAAGGTTTAATCGCACTCAAGAATCTGAATTTAAACATAAACGCCTTAATGTCGATTGCGGTTACTGGCGCGATATTTATTGGCCATTGGCCAGAAGCCGCTATGGTAATGGTTCTATTTGCGCTCGCAGAAGTCATAGAGGCCAAGTCGCTGGATCACGCAAGAAACGCGATACGCGGCTTGTTGGAGCTTGCACCAGAAACTGCAACCATCCAGCAAAGTGACGGAAGATGGGTCGATGTTGAGGCCAAAACGGTTGCGCTGGGTAGCCGGGTACGCGTCAGACCGGGAGAACGGATCGCCCTTGATGGTGAGGTGATTCAGGGTCATTCAACGGTTAATCAGGCTCCAATCACAGGCGAAAGTCTGCCGGTCGAGAAGACTGAGGGGGATCTGGTGTTTGCTGGCACTATCAATGAATTGGGCTCGTTCGAGTATCGTGTCACGGCGGCCGCAAGCAATACTACGTTGGCTCGTATCATTCGAGCAGTCGAAGCAGCGCAAGGAAGCCGTGCACCCACTCAACGTTTCGTCGATCAGTTTGCCCGCATTTACACCCCCATCGTGTTCGGGGTCGCGGCAGCGGTGGCGGGACTTCCGCCATTGCTACTAGGAGAGGCGTGGCTGCCATGGATCTACAAGGCATTGGTCTTGCTGGTAATCGCGTGTCCATGTGCCCTCGTCATCTCCACGCCAGTAAGTATCGTTAGCGGTTTAGCCGCAGCGACGCGGCGCGGCATTCTGATCAAGGGAGGGGTGTATCTAGAAGAGGGGCGAAATCTGACGTGGTTAGCGCTCGACAAGACAGGCACGATTACACATGGCAAGCCAGAGCAAACCGACTGGGAGGTCTGGGAAGATGCGGATTTCAATGAGTCTCGGGTGCTTGCCTATAGCCTTTCCTCACGATCCGACCACCCAGTCTCTAATGCCGTAACCCTCGCCGCTCGAGCCGATGGGGTAACAATACGCGAGGTGAGGGATTTCACCGCCTTGCCCGGGCGTGGCGTGCGTGGCGATATTGATGGCACGGTCTATTACCTGGGTAACCACCGCATGGTCGAAGAGATTGGAGCGTGCTCTCCGGAATTGGAGGCGAGACTCTCGGCACTCGAAATCCAAGGCAAAACTGTTGTGATGCTAGTTGATAGCGACCGTGTGCATGCTTTGTTCGCAGTAGCCGATACCATCAAGGACAGTAGTCGCCACGCTATCGCCGAATTACACGCACTAGGTATAAAGACAATGATGCTGACCGGTGACAATCCGCATACCGCCGAGGCGATTGCCAGCCAAGTTGGCATCGATCGCGTCATGGGGAACTTGTTGCCAGAAGACAAACTGCGTGAGGTGGCGCGAATGTCATTGAATGGCAAGATCGGAATGGTTGGAGACGGTGTAAATGATGCACCAGCATTGGCGCGGGCCAATATCGGATTCGCGATGGGCGCCGCCGGTACCGACATTGCCATTGAAACTGCCGACGTGGCGTTAATGGACGACGACCTGCGCAAGATTCCGATTTTCGTACGGTTGTCCCAAGCCACAGCGAACGTATTGAAACAGAATATTGCGCTCGCACTCGGCATCAAGATGGTGTTTCTAGTGCTGACCTTCACCGGTCACGCCACTATGTGGATGGCAGTGTTCGCTGATATGGGTGCGAGCCTGCTTGTGGTCGGAAATGGCTTGAGACTGCTGAAGAAATGAACTTAAAGTTACTGGTGTACGATTGAGCGGATAGAATGGTGCATTTTTTTGAGATAGGCAATCACAGTGCTCTAAATTTTCCGGCCTTTGGTTAAGAGTTTCAACATCCTCTGAGAAAGCCAATAAAATGCCCCGCTGGTACAAATCGCCTACTTAGGTGATGGTACTGCGCAACTACAATTCGAATGGACATGTTACGAAGTGTGCCAATATGGATCCGACTATCGATATATCCTTGCCATACATAAAGAATTGTTTGTAGATGTTATCTACCTAAAATATTTTCTAGACCCGCGTCAAGACAGCTATGAAACTGCTAAATATCACACAGTGAGGTAGACTATTTCGAAGCGCGGTCAGCTTTGTCGCAGTCACATTCCTATTATTTAGTAGCATCGCACATTTACATGTTCGTTACTGTCTTGACTGCAACGAGCCAGCCGTATCATTACATTTCGAGAACGAAAACTCTCACGTCGAAATTGCTCATTTGAAGCAAGAATCTTCCGACATCGAGAAAGAATTTTCCCTCGATACAGTACTTTCTAAACGTAAACTTAGCTCCGTAAGCATTGCCATTCTAAGTTCGCTCTATTATCTGTCGTCACCTAATGATGACGGTATGCTTGCTATTCCCGAATTTTTCCAAACTAATCACACAGGTATTCCTACCACCTTATTACCCCTTCTCAAGCCCCCCTGGCATAGCCTAATTAACGTATCGAGCAATTCCACTCAGACTGCACGTCTGAGCTAGCTCAATTATATTCGCTATTACAGGAGCAACTTTAATGCACTTAAAGTGTTAACTTTTAGTGGTATTTTAACTACCACAAGTCCGCTTGCTCGGGCACAACAGACGCTTAACGGCACCATTACGCTAAAGGACGAAATCAACGCGACGCTGGAGGCTAACCCACGATTACGCATCTTCCCCTTGCTCAACGAGGCTCTCGCGGGAGAGCGTGAAACAGTAAATCTAGATCCGTCATTTAGGGTCAGTTCCAATGTTGAGAATGTTTTAGGCACAGAAAGCATAAGCGGCATCTCCGCTACTGAGCTAAATCTTAGTTTGTCTCAAGTAGTGGAGATGGGCGACAAACGCACAATTCACGTCAATGCCATAAATCGAAGATTTGATTTGTTGAACACGGAGCGAAAGGTCGCTGAGCTCGACCTACTCGGCGAAGTAGTCCGCCGGTTCAATGATGTTGCGAGCGCCCAAGAGCGCTTGGGATTGCAATAACAAGCCACCGTGATTAGCTCTCAAACCATCGAACTTCTTACACCACTAGTAAATATAGGACAAACTCCCGCACTTGAACTCAACCTGCACAGACCGCTTCAATGTAAGGAAACTCATAAGGTGAAATCCGGGGCATTGATTTTGTTAGCACTATTCTAGTTAATGCTTCCTCTAGATTCACCGAAAATAATCCATAAATTGATCAAATCCATTTTAATAACCCATTTTTCATTATTCCGCTTATAAATCAGCATGTTGTGCGATCTAAAATTTTCTGCTCGCCCACGATGGTCGGAGCTTTCCACTGTTTAAGGAAAATTATTCGAACGGTATGGGTGTCTAAGTTGAAGCTCACTCTTTCCGTTCACTCTCGCTGTTGACATCGTGCAGGATGCTGCTCGCCCCTTTGAGAGCAATCGCCGCAACAGCCAGCCCAACAACCAGATCGGGCCACGCCTGCCCCGTCCAGAGCACGAGCCCTCCGCCGATGAGTACCCCCGCATTCGCGACGAAGTCGTTGGTACTAAAGGTCGTTGCCGCGCGGACATTTACCTCGGCATTTCGGATTTGCTTAAGCAGCCAGACGCAAAGCGCATTCACTGCCACAGCAATCACTGCCATCACCATCATGGTGTAACCTAACGGTTCAGGATCGCCCAAGAACCGGCGGCCCACGTCAAACAGGATACCTACGGCGAACAGGATCAGCAGTCCCCCGGAAACGCGCGCGGCGGCGCGCTTCCATACAGGGGGACGACTCAGCGCCAGCAGCGTGATGATGTAGACGATGCTGTCAGAGGCGTTATCAAGCCCGTTGGCGATCAACGCGCTGGAATCCCCGTTCACGCCCGTAATCAAAAACGCGATTGCCAGCGCCACATTGAGAGCAAGAACTATCCACAAGATTTTTCGCTGGCTTGCAGTGCGTATCTTGAGATGGTCATCACTCATGTTGCATTTTCCCGTTCTTGTTCATCCGAACTCCAACCTACCTAGTGTTTCACTATGCGCTTTTCGCGACCATGAAATATCCGATAAAGCGCCGGCAGCACCAGTAGTGTCAGTAGTGTCGAAGAAATAATTCCTCCGATTACCACTGTGGCGAGAGGGCGTTGCACTTCTGCACCAATGCCTGTATTCAGCGCCATCGGCACGAACCCGAGACTCGCCACCAGTGCAGTCATGAGAACAGGACGCAGGCGGATCAGTGCTCCTTCGACAATCGATGAGACGAGATCGCCGGTATCCCTCACAAGGTCGCGGATAAATGCCAGCATCACCAGTCCGTTGAGCACTGCAACGCCGGACAAGGCGATGAAGCCGACGCCTGCGGAAATAGACAGAGGCATATCTCGCAACCATAAGGCCAGCACGCCACCTGTCAACGCCAAAGGGACCCCTGTGAAAATGATCAAGGCATCTTTCATAGATCCAAAGGCCATGACCAGCAAGCCCAGAATCAGAACAAGCGTCAGAGGAACAACGATCGATAGTCTCTGGCTCGCAGATTCCAATTGCTCGAAGGTACCTCCGTATTCCAACCAGTATCCTGCCGGTAGTGTGACCTCATTGAGGACCCGTTGCTCAGCTTCCGCCACAAAAGAGCCCAAGTCGCGGTCCCGCACATTCGCGGTAACAACGATGCTGCGCTTGCCGTTTTCTCGGCTGATCTGATTGGGTGCCGGAGCAATCTCGAGCGTAGCAATCTCTGCCAGAGGAACATAACTTCCATCAGGCAGGGGCACCGGCAACGCGCCCATGCTATCAATATCATTACGCAGCGTCTCAGGCAGACGTACTGCCAGTTCGAAACGACGGTCTCCTTCGAAGATTAAACCAGCCGACTCCCCGCCCATGGCCATCGAGACGTAATCCTGTACGTCTGCGACGTTCAAACCGTACCGCGAGATGGCCATCCGTTTGGGATGAATCGACAACATGGGCAGCCCTGTCACCTGTTCCACGCGTGCGTCCGCCGCGCCGTCTATGGTGGTCACGACTTCGAGAATGCTCTGAGCTGATGCCAGCAACTGATCAAGATCATCACCAAAAACTTTGATGCCAAGATCCGCGCGGACACCCGAAATCAGCTCGTTGAATCGCATTTCGATTGGTTGGGTGAACTCGTAGTTATTGCCCGGTAGTTGTTCGAGCGCCTCCTGAACTTGAATGAGTAGCTCATCCTTGGTTTGGGTCGGGTCAGGCCACTCCTCAATAGGTTTCAGCATGACAAATGTGTCTGCGATATTGGGCGGCATAGGGTCTGTCGCAACTTCAGGCGTTCCGATTCTGGCAAATACTGTGCTGACCTGCGGAAACTCCATGATGCGCGCTTCGAGCATTTCCTGCATGGCAACCGACTGTTCAAGCCCTGTGCCAGTTGTTCGCAGTGCCTGTACTGCGAAATCACCTTCATTGAGTTGGGGAACAAACTCAGAACCAAGTGTCGTGGCCAGCCATGCTGACACTACCACCAGTGCTGCGGCGACGGTGACCACCAGCCACCGCAAGCGGAGTGCAGCTGTAAGCAACGGTTTGTAGAGCCACTTGGCGCTTTTTATAATCGGGCTTTCCTTCTCGCTGACTTTGCCACTCATGAAGACAGCGATCGCGGCCGGCACCACAGTGAGTGACAGAACTAATGCGGCCAGCAACGCCATGACGACCGTTGCCGCCATCGGCTGGAACATCTTCCCTTCCACACCGGTGAGCGTGAACAACGGAATGTACACGATGGTGATAATGAGCACGCCAAACAGGCTGGGGCGAATGACTTCGTTGGTGGCGTTGAAAACGACCTCCAGCCGTTCGTCCAGCGGCAGTTTTTTACCAGAGGGCGGTTGGGCCATGGAAAGGCGTCTGATGCAATTCTCCACAATGATCACGGCGCCATCGACGATGAGACCAAAATCCAATGCACCAAGACTCATCAGATTAGCCGATACTCCGGTGCGCACCATGCCCGTGAGAGTTGCCAGCATGGCGAGCGGAATGACCGCGGCTGTAATGAGTGCCGCTCGGAAATTACCAAGCAACAGGAAGAGGACGACGATGACCAGCAACGCGCCTTCGAGCAGGTTTTTCTCCACAGTGGCAATTGCCTTGTCCACCAGAATAGTCCTGTTATAAACCTCTTCAGCGACAATTCCCTCGGGCAGGGATTGCTGTATAGTTTTCAGACGCTCCGCAACGGCGCGCGAGATGGAACGTGGGTTCTCGCCCATCAGCATCATCGCTGTACCTAGCACTGTTTCCTGACCATTAAGCGTTGCTGCTCCGGTACGCAATTGGCCCCCGATGGAAACCTCGGCAACATCCCGTATCTGGATTGGCGCCCCACTGCGATTTGCCACTATCACCTGTTCGATGTCTGTCATCGTGGCCAATTGGCCTGGTGAGCGAATCAACAGCTGCTGACCGTTGCGCTCTACATAGCCGGCGCCGCGATTGTCGTTGTTGGCGCGCAAGGCAGAAACAACATCCTCCATGGTCAGGTCATAGGCTAGAAGCTTGGCAGGCCATGGCGTCACGTGGTATTGCTTGTTGTAACCACCGATGCTGTTGATCTCGACAACCCCTGGTACGCGAGCCAACTGCGGTTTGATTATCCAATCCTGTATCTCTCGAAGTGCAGTGGGGTCGTACGGCTCGCCGTTTGCCTGAACGGCGCCGGGCAATGCCGAGACCGTGTACATGAATATCTCCCCCAGTCCAGTGGCGATTGGTCCCATCTCAGGCTCCAGCCCAGGTGGCAGGCTGCTTTTGATGGTGCCGAGTCGCTCGTTGATCAGATTGCGCGCAAAGTAGGGGTCAGTCCCATCCTGAAAGACTACTGTGACCTGCGACAAACCGTAACGCGATATCGAACGTGTGTAATCCAAGCTGGGTAGACCAGCGAGAGCCGTCTCTATTGGATAGGTAATCCTTTGTTCCGTTTCCAGAGGTGAATAGCCCGGGGCATCGGTATTGATCTGGACCTGAACGTTGGTGATATCAGGCACTGCGTCGATCGGAAGTTGCTGGAAGCTCCATACCCCCGCTCCAAGCAATAAAAATATCAATGACAAAACCAGCCACCGCCTCTCAATAGAGAGGCGCAATATTGATGTGATCATGTTGGCTTCCTTATTAGTGGGCGTGCTCGGCGCTGGATTTCTCCAGATCGGCTTTGATCAAATAGCTGTTCTCTACAACGTACAGCTCCCCTGGCTCAAGGCCACTTAGTATCTCAGTCTGCTCAGCGTCTTTGCGCCCAAGCTCCACCGTTCGGCTTTCATAAGTAGCGCCCTCCTGTACAAAGACCACCGGGTTGTCCTCGAAACTCTGAATGGCACGGTTATCCACAGCGAGTGCGACCTCAGTCTGACCAATTATGATATCTGCCTGCAGCAACAGACCCGGACTCCAGCGACCATCACTGTTATCCAAAGTGACACGGGCAAGAACCGCAGGGGATTCGCTCGAACCAGGCAAAATATGCGATATGCGTCCTTTCATCAGTTCGCCATCTGCTTCCAGGATCACTTCTTGTCCTGGCTGGATGCGTCGTGCATTGGACGGAAAAATTGTGAGCTCGGCCCACAGTTGGTCATAGTTGATAATCGTGAGCAGTGGCTGATCCCCAGTCGTTTCTCCTGGGTTCGAATTGCGTGACACCACTCTCCCGTCGATGGGTGACTGAATCCGATAACGCTGCAAACTCTCGTTGGACTCGATCTCCGCTATCATTTCGCCAGCAACCACAAGGTCTCCGACTTCAGGGTTAATCGCAACCACCAGACCAGGGAAGCGGGCTCGGACCTCGCTTACCCCCTGAGGGTTCATGGTTGTCCTGCCATACACCGTAATGGCCTCACGTATAATGCCTGTGGAAGCTAATGCGGTGGTCATACCTGCCTGTCGCGCCATACTCGGTTCAATGACGACGCTGTCAGCATGCTCTTCCTCAGCGTGCTCTTCTTCCGAGTGTTCTTCCTCAGCATGCCCCTCTTCTGCATGCATTTCTTCCGCAAGCTCAACGGCAGGAGGTTCGTGATCATGATCGGAGTGCTCATCCGCGTCGGCGGCCTGCGCAGTTGCACCAGTGAGAGACAGCGACAACAACAATGCGTGTAGCAGCTTTATTTGACGGTTCGGTTTCATGGTTTGATCCTGTTAGTTGGTCTGATCAATCAGGGGAGAGAGCAGGGGCTCGGCGGTTAACTGCTCGATGTCTGCGCCGTGACGCAGAGCAGCGGTTGCCGCATCAATGAGCGTGCTACGCGCACCGATTAGCTCTTGTCGGGCAGTCACCCACTCCAAGTAACTGTAACGCCCACTCTCGTATGCGGCTTGAGTCTCAGAAAGTGCCTCAGTCAGCAATGGGATGGTGCGAGTCTGCAATGTATCGATGGTGATGAGTGCCTGCTGCCGGTTCTGGAATGCATTGAACAATTGGGTGCGCAGATTGAGTAACGCCACTTCTCGTCGCACTTCCACTTCATCGCGCGCTGCGATTGCCGACCGCACGGCCCCACGGTTGCGCGTCGCGCTGAACAGCGGAATGCTGAAGCCAGCGACCAAGCCTAAGTCGCCACCTTCCTGGAACCTTCTGGCACCAAGGGACCAGCGGGGGTCGGCTGTTGACTGCGTTCTTGCCAGGCGCACTTCTGCCTCGCGCATGCGCTCCTCGCTAGCGAATATCTGGATGAACGGATTCTGCTGAACGCGCGAAAAAAGGTTCTCAAAACTAACCGTCTCTTCGATCTGGTAAATATCTCCTGTCACGGATTCGAAAGTAGGGTTTGTTTCGCCCCACAGCTCAGCCAGCGCAACCTGGGCATACCTGAGTTGGTTCTCTCCGGACGACACGAGAAGTTCGGCCTGTGACAGCGCAGCCTCAGCCCGCAGCACCTCCACATCGGGCGTGGCGCCTGCTGATGCCCTGTCTTGCACAATTTGCAGGGTTTCGCGAGCGAGGCTCTCTGCGTCCTGTGCCAATGAGAGTCGGTTCTGTGCGGCCAAATTCTCAATGTAGCGACGGGTTACCTCGCCTAGCAGGTCAAGGGCATCAACTTGCATTTCTGCATTCAACTGGCCGCGTCGGGCGCCGATGGATGCCATTCTTGCCTCGCGCTTGTTGCCAAGCTCAATCACGGAAGAGACAGAAACCGTCAGCTCGGCACCATCAACGCCTTGAACGTTGCCAGTGCCGACGATGTTTTCAACATCGGCCCCAATTTCGATCGCAGGCTTGAGTGCCGCAGTTTCGGCCTGCCCCCGAAGCGCCTCATCGCGGAAATCAAAAACCCGCAACTGCGGATTCTGCGTGAGAGTGAGCTCCATGGCCGTTTCGAGTGATAGGGTACCTTCTGCCGAACTGGCCAGCGCGCCATGGTTGAAGAGAATTATGCTGACAAACAATGGCTGCAAACGCTTCCATAGCCCTAGCCGCTGCGGTGAATTATTGAACATTGGATGCAGAAGGCAGCCGCGAAGCAGCCTTGCATCTGAAATTTTTTTCATGAGCATGAACTCCAGTCATCGGCTCTCTGAGAGAACCGAATTGAAAATAGGGAAATTTTCGGAAGTTCAGCGGGTGGGCGGTGGAATTGGAGGTGAGTAGGTCAAATTGGAGTAAGAGAGTTTGTGATTTTTTATGAGCGCTGCAACGACAAGCTCCGCACTGATGTCAATGCTGACAGGGAGTGCAAAGCCTAGATGCACATGGGCACCGTGCTTGTGATGTTGGTCGTGAAACTCGTGACCGTCGTCTGGCGAGTGTTCCGGAAGTTTGTCTGCGTGGTCGTAATCCACTGTATGGCCGTAGGGATGTTCGCTGTCGGGCATATGTGCAGCCTCCGTCACTCCGAACATCAGGGAGTAATTGAGAATAAGCAGAAGTGCTATGACGAATTTCTTGTGCACGTAATTGATCCTAACTATTAGTGCGAAGACTCTACCACTGTAGTTGAAGAAGGGTCAAGTAGATTAGCTCCATCTTGATCACACACAAAGCGCTGATGTAGTGCGCTGGCCTCCCGAATGATCTGGATCACAGAGTGCATCACGATGGCGGTGATCAGTGTACCGCGACTAGCAAACTCGGCTAGGCCTGCCCCGTACGGCTGACCAAGAGGGCTGCGATCATGACGCCAACGTTCGCCCTCATGCCATTGCGTGAACATTTCCAGCTCGCATTCAGATTGATGTCGCTGCTGTGAAAGCGCTACAACATGGCATCCTATCGTATGGGGATTCCTTACGTGGCCAGAGCCGCACTGGGTGACTTACTCTTGCGATATAGCACAGCTTCCTGCTTCAACGAGTCGTCCAACGACGTCTCTCCACAGGCTAAGTCCTGCCGTCCTCGGGCTAAAATATTAATCGCCGCAATCACATCGGCATTGCCATGATGCCCGCTAGAGCGCCAAAATCTTTACTTGTGAGCCTAATAAATACCCACTAACCATTTGAATTAAATAGATATTTAATACACTTTCTGGGCGCGGGCTGCTAACTATCGTCAACCCAACCCCAGATATTCAGATGTCAACTTATGGGTTATCGGTGCAACTTATGGGTTTCCCCACATTGATTAGAGCACGCAACGCTGAACAAGCCGCCACCTATTTGGAAAGCTGTCGACTGCGCCTATCTAACATGGAGGCGGAAAATAACCCTCGATTTGAAGGCGCATCCTCAGAGCTACTAGCTGTGGCGCAGTCGAGTTCAATCGAGTCGTTTTTCGCTGACGTGAAATCTAACCCCAACATCTAAATATTCACCGACGAGTCTCGATTATTAGAAGCTGAGTTGCGTCAAGCTCAGGAAAAACAGCAAAGTGATATTGAGTGGACGGCAGGGATTAGACACCTACGTGAGTTCAATGAGACAGGATTTGTGATCGGCGTATCGATCCCACTTATGAGTAAGTCCAGAGCCTCTGGAAGCATCAGGACCGCGCAGGCTAATCTTCAAGTAGTCGAAATCAGACGAACTACGAGCGTAAACAGACTTGTTGGCGAAATCTCCTCAGTACACAAAGAGCTTCAGCAAGCTATCTCCGAAGTCGACAGCCTTCGATCAGAAGTGATCCCCCTACTTAATAGCGCTATGCAAGATACCAGACAAGCTTACCTTGCAGGTAGCTACAGTTATCTGGAGCTCATCAGTGCACAGCAAGAATACCTAGATGCACAGTTTGCGTTGATAAACAGCGCAACCAACACCCACAAATTCAGAACGGAAATTGAGCGGCTGAGTGGTGTAAGCACGTAGCCAAGCAAATTTAACAAGTATTTTTACTACTTTTATCCGCCATAACAAGTAAAGGCGCAAAACCACCACCCGGTGTGCGAAAATTCGTTGCTTGCCCTTCATACAACCTTGCAGCGCCAATCAGTACGTTACCTTTATAGGTGTAGAGGCGCACATCAATCTTAAGAAATTGTTTCTCTCCATTCACTACAACCAAACGTTTGGACGGCGGAATATAGGCCTGAGCAATGTAATCACTTGTGAGAATTTGTTCATAGGTTCCCTTTGTGAGCTTGCTACCACGATAGACACCTTTACTCCCATGACCTGCAACAGGTTTAAAGAACCATTCTCGCCGTTCTTTCCAAAGAGACGCGGCATTGCTTGATGTCACTAGTACCGAGCGAGGAACACCTAGACGAAGTAATTCAATATTTCCAGCTGATAACCCCCATCTGTCGAGAAGAACTGCGTCAGTCAATAAGGACAAATTACGCTTGTCTGCGAAAAGAGCGTGGACCAATGGGTTAGGTGTGATAACGACACTTCCTGTTAGCCATGCTTGTCGTAAAGCTTTATGACTCGGGTCATCTAGACTAAAATCCACTAACCGGTTATAGACCATGTCGATAGGTTTACCGTTCCCATAGAGCACCTCGTTTTCATAATGCAAATCGCTCGGTGAAAGTATTACAGCCTCTATCCCGTTTCTCTGTATAAGCTGTCTTGCCAATTTGAACTCAGGATAAAGATATTGTTCGGTTGGTTGATCATCAACTATTGCAATAGTCGAAGGTCTGCCTTTACCATTTTTTTTCAGCCACTCACTTTCAAATTGATCGATGACTCCCTCATCAAAATCGTCGGCCCATTCAGTGCTTACTGTTTCACCGCAACATTGATGTTGCCCGCGAGACAATACTGCATTTAGGAAGGCCCCTCCCGCATTGGTGTTAATTTCAATGAGCTGTGGTCCATGTTCACTTAGATGGAAGTCATAGCCCATAAACACACCGGCAGCCTTGGAGTCGGATTGAGCTGTGCTTGGGGCCCAGGACATCACTTGCTCGCGATATCCGCTGAGCATCGAAGCCTCTTCGATCGCTCGTACAATGGCTTGCATTTTATCCAGATCGCGTTTTGGAACGAATACCGACGTGGAAGAAAAATATTGTTGCCAAGCTGGACTTTCCAGCATTTCCTCTGCGTCATCGCCTAACTGATTCGCAAGGAAGCCGATGAGCAATTCACGATCTAGCGTAACGCAGCTACAATGTTCGTTTAACTGCTCTAAAATAGTAGGCTCTATGTTTGTCACTTCGTAATTTTCCTTTTAGGATTTTCAGCGTTTGTTGAACCATTTCTGTATCAAGTATTACATTGTGTATAAGTCAGAAAACAAAAAATGCGAAAAAAATCGCCTCTTGACAGCAACTTCAGTGTGTAGCTGTGCCGTCAATCAGTAATTAGCGAAATTGACGTTGTAGAATTCCTAAGCTGAACTATCTTCAACCCACTGTACTCAGCTCATCTTTCAACTGCCAGCGTTGCCAGACAAAATATACCGCCGGCAGCACTAATAGCGTAAGAACGAGTGTGCTGATCATGCCGCCGATCATCGGGGCCGCGATGCGCTGCATGACCTCTGAGCCAGTGCCGTCACCAAGCATGATCGGCAACAAACCGGCCACGATGGCCGTCATGGTCATCACGATCGGACGCAGTCGCCGCAGCGCTCCCTCGCTGATCGCATGCCGCAATCCCGTCGCGGTGAGGCCTCCCTCCTGCCC
>OJDV01000105.1_pt1 | contig 45826 bp, 43 predicted proteins | sample 1592911 | NCBI WGS metagenome assembly OJDV01 (sample SAMN05416860, study PRJEB24817) | seawater metagenome | isolation source: Sea water | place: Canada:Atlantic | collected 2013-11 | reverse complement strand
AGCTGGGCGAGTATCTGAATGCGGCAGGGTCTGAGCTCAACTGGATGGCTGGCGCGATGCTCGACATCGTTGGCGTGCTTATGCTGTCAATCTTGGGTGGGCTAGCAGCGTTTATTTTAGTCGCGTCGCGTCTGATGATCGCCCTGCTCATTGGCATCGCGCCGGTGATGATTTTTCTGACGCTGTTTGATGTGACCAAAGACTACTTTGCGCGGTGGCTATCGGCGCTGATCTCGTTTGCGATATATCCGATTGTTGTAGCAGGGGTGTTTGCGACGATTACTGGCGTGTCTTCTGCGCTGATTGGAGAGCTTGGCGATCCCGAAGGGGCGACTAACATTGGGGCTCTCATCCCCTTCTTCATGATGGTGTTGATGGCCAAGGGGTTCATTGTCGCGACGCCGTTCATAGTCAGAGCGATTTCTGGAAACATAATGATGCCTGCGCTCTCAGGAGGACTGGGTGGCAGCTACGGATTCATGCGGGCGGCGATGGGCAATCAGCAAGCCTACAATCGCTATCTCGTTGGGAGTGCCAGTGGGGCCGAATATGCAGCACTCAGAGCACGGCAGTTCTTTGGGGCCCAACAAATGCCGCAACGGCCGGGGATGGCAAATGTGACACCCACTGGGGGCAATCCATCGACGGGAACTGGATCGCAAATGCTGGCTCAGTTGGCGAGGCTTGGCAGATTGGGGAGAAGATGAGCATGTCCGACCCAGACGCGGAAATTGAAATTAAGGAGCAGGCCGACCTATGGGCCATGTCGCATGGGTTTTCTGATGCAGACGAGATGAAACAGTGGGGCGAGCAAATGGAACGTGAGCGCCTTGCAAAATTTGACTTAAAAGAGGTGACCGAAAATGAACAATAGTAGAGTAACAGATCGCCTTGGTGGCTTTATCATCGGGCTTCCAACAGTAGCATTGCCCATATGGATTGCGGGTTGGTCGCAATGGCTGGGCGTAATTACGATGACGCTGTTTTTGGTTATAGCCGTGTCTTACGTTTGCGGCGTTACGCCTAAATGGTTTCAACATGGCACTGCGAAGTAAGCGCAGCTTAGAAAACACCTTCCGATGACGCGTTCAACTCAATGTGTTGCTTATATGGGGTTTATTTTAACACGTTGACCTTTTCATATCATATGAACAGGTAATCTTTGACTGATTGGCAAGCAGCTGCCGCACCTTTCAACAAATCGCGCAATATGGGCTGTTCTGGTAGGGGCAGGATCATACATTAGTGAAACCAGCCGTTCGCACATAATGCTGCGGATTAGACGGATGGCAGTTTTGGTATCGTTTCGCTACAATCGATTTAGTGTTTTCGCTTGGCCAACTCGCGATAGAGTGCAGGTGGCGACACACCGATCTTATCTGCAATCGCAATCCACTCACCTTTCTTCGGCTCACCATAAAGGTCCAGCCATGCGTCTAGCCGGTCAGAAACACGGCGCAGGCGTAATATCTCAATCCGCGCACGTTGCGCCTGAACTTCTCGGGCGTGAGTTTCGATGAGGCTCAAGGCTGCACCCGGATCGTCCCGCAAGGCTAAAAGAAACTTAGCTCTAGGCATGACAGCGATCTGGCAATTAGAACGAGTGACCGCATCACAATGGTAGATCTCGGCGAACAGGGATGCTTCGGCCAATGCACTGCCTGCGTCAGTGACATGGAGAGTTAGCGCGGTTCCGTCTTCCATTGGCCTTTCCAGCGCGACCGCACCAGATCGGACCAAATACATCGACCTGACAGGATCCTCACGACGGAACAGAGTTTTGCCCTGCTCATAGTACTGCAATGGCGCGTGATCAAATATATGTTGCCAGCCTGACATGATAGAAATCATATAAGCTTCCCCGCACATTGGATAGGGTGCAGTTAAATTTGAGCGAGGTTTGATGATGCGATTGAAGATTATTTTGGCGGTAGCTGCTGTAGCTGGCGGTTCGGCGATTGCCTTGGCGCAAACGATGCATACTGATCACGGCAAAGGAATGGATCATGCGATGCATGCCCAAGACTTACCTGCTGGCGGCACCGAACTGACTGAACCGGGGCAAGGGGCTTTCGCGGCATTGTCCGAAGTCGTGCGTGTGCTGGAAGCCGACCCCGACACGAACTGGGCACAAGTGGATTTGGCGGGCTTGCGCGCGCACTTGGTGGACATGGATCGACTGATCACGGATACGATCGTCACGGAAACAATACTACCAAACGGTTTGTCGGGGCTGGCGACGGGCGATACGGAAACGCTCGCCACGCTTGGCCGGATGGTTCCCGCCCACGCAGCGCAGCTCGCGCGGGATGAGCGCTGGACAGTGGAAGTCTCGGAACTGGAAAGCGGCATTGAGTTGCGTGTGACCAGTGATGATCCTGCTGTGATCGCCAGAATTAAGGGGCTGGGGTTCTTTGGGTTGATGGCGAGTCAGGACCATCACCGCGAACATCACCTGATGATGGCGCGTGGTGAAGATGCGCACAGCCACTGACACCCGTGACAGGATGTAGCGTAGCTTAGGCTTGCAAATGTCCGCATACCCCATGTAGGTATACGTCATGTATTTTGTCCGGCTCCTTCTTGTCATCATGGTAACGTTGTCCGCTTCTGTATCGGGGGCAATGGACGCTAGCCACGCGTTGACCGTGGAGCAAAGCCACGCAGCAATGGACGAAATGGCTGACGATCAATCGGCCTGCTGTTCAGAAAGCTCTGAGCGTACCTCGACCTGTCATGTTTTGTCTGCGCTGGTTCCCGGTACGCCACTCCAAGACGTTGCTCCTGTGACTTGCGAAGATGTGGTCTCCAGTGCTGGCCTTCTTCTGACGGGCTTTGATCCATCCGGCCCCCTCGACCCTCCCCGCGCGGTGTGATGCGTTCCGTGTCCGTTTGGACTCGGGCTTAGAATTTGCAATCACATCTTAGCGGGTTTTACCCGCGCGTATTTCTGTCGAGAGGAAAAGACATGAAACCTATCAAGACACTACTCGCCTTCGCCCTTGCCGCTGTTCTTACGCTTGGACTCGCCTCCTTTGGCGTGGTCGAAATGGCCCATGCGGAAAGTCATTCCAACATCGCCGATCACGGAACGATGCACGTGACCAAAAGTCCAACCTGCGGTTGTTGCGGCGCATGGGTCGCTTTGGCCCGCGAAGAGGGCTATGACATCGAAGTGACAGACACCGCCGACGTCACCAGTGTTAAGCTGGATAACGATGTGCCCGGCACGATGTGGGCCTGCCATACCGCGATGATCGACGGCTATGTGGTCGAAGGTCATGTGCCTTTTGCGGCCTTAACCAAGTTGCTCGATGAACGCCCAGACATCATTGGGATTGCCGTGCCTGGAATGCCCGGCGGCTCCCCCGGCATGGGGAACGATCCGACAGCGCGGTATGATGTGTTGGCCTTCGGCGGGGATGCCGGTAACGGCGAAGTCTTTTATCAGGCAGGCCTATGAACCGGACTATGGTGATGGGCATCGGTGCAGCGATTCTAGCAGGAACCGCTGTACTCGTCTTAACGTGGGGAACGTCTGCACCAGCCGGAACCGTTCTCCATGCCTCGGACCCGGACGTGGTGGCACTTGGACGGACAATTTACACCGATAACTGTGCGGCCTGTCATGGTGCGAACCTCGAAGGCGAGTCGAACTGGCGTTCGCCCGGCTCGGACGGACGACTTCCTGCGCCACCTCATGATGAGACCGGACATACGTGGCACCATAACGGCGACACGCTGTTTCGACTTACAAAATACGGAACCGCAGCTTTGATCGGTGATCCTGACTACGCATCCAATATGCCTGTCTTTGAGGGTGTCCTGACGGATGATGAGATCATCGCCGTCCTTAGCTATATTAAATCGACTTGGCCGCAGGAAATCCGTGACCGGCATGACGAAATGGAAAACAGACAATGAAACAAATCATTCTGGCCTTAGTGGCCACATTGGCGATTGCGCCAGCTGCGCTGGCCCACTCAAAAGCCGAAACCACAACTCCGGCAAATGAATCAACTGTCGAGAAGGTTGAGGTCATCGAACTGCGCTTTGATGATCCGATGCGTGTCACCGCCATCACCCTTACGGGACCAGACGGAGATGTGGAGATCATGCGCGAAACCGGTCTCGATCCGGTGACGGAGTTTCGCGCTATGCCGTCTGCAATTATGCCTGCCGGGGTTTACTTGGTGGATTGGCGTGGTTTGTCAGCGGACGGCCACCCAATGCAGGGCACGTTCAGCTTCACGGTTGCTGACTAAGTGATGGAAGGTCTTGCCCCGATAGACGGGTGGGCGCTTGCCGCGATCATTGCAAAAGCCGCCGGATATGCAGCGGCATTGGTTGCTATGGGAGGACCGTTGTTTCTCGCCGCCTTCCGATCTGCTCCTGATGACGTGCTACGCCTCGCTCGGAAACTCGCCGTCATTGCCGCGCTCATTGGTCTTGCAGTTCTAGCGCTACGCTTTGGCATCCGCGCCGCCCGTATTTCAGGAATGGGCCCATCCGGGGCGATAGATGCGATGATGCTGAGCTTTGTCTGGGACAGCCCCCTCGGGACGGCTGCGATCTGGCGCGGCGCGGGTGCATTGCTGATCGTTGCCGTCCTAATCGAGGGCACCATCGGGATGATGGCAAGTCTTCTTGGCGCGCTACTGATCGCTATGTCTTATGCCTTCGTCGGTCACTCCTTGGGTGATCCGCGCTGGATACTGGCGGTACTTGTGGTGACGCATCTGTTGGCCGCGGCTTTCTGGGTTGGGGCATTGGCTCCCCTGTACCGGTCTGCCGCTAACAAAGACGGCGCAGCTCTCCTTCATCGCTTCGGCATCATTGCCAGCGGTACCGTTGCAGTGCTCGTTGTCGTGGGTGTGTCTTTTGCGTGGCTCATGATCGGGTCTTTCAGTGGATTATTCGGAACGGCTTATGGCTGGACGCTGATTGTTAAAATTTGCGTTGTCACTGGACTGCTTGGCCTCGCCGCAAAGAATAAGCTCCAGCTTGTCCCAGCTCTCGCCGCTAACAAAGACGACGCAGGAGGGCGACTGCGCCGCTCCATCCGTATGGAAGTCGTCGCCGTCGCCTTAATCCTGTTGGCAACGGCCACACTCACCTCGATCACGACGCCGCCAGTGAACCTTTGATTGGAGAAAATCCGATGACACGACCATCAAGACGAACCTTTCTAACCGGTACAGCTTCACTGTTCGGAGCGGCAATACTGCCGCGCGCAGTGTTTGCGGAGACCGGCCTGCCGGTTTTGCGAGCCTCAACGTCTACGGCGCAGCTCGCCCCTGATGGATACCCCGCAACGCCAGTCTGGTCCTACGCCACGGGAGATGCGGGCACAGTTCCCGGACCTGAAATCCGCGTCACCGCCGGTGAGCGGGTCCAATACCGGCTGGTCAACGATCTGCCGCAACCGACCGCCGTTCATTGGCATGGTATCCGTATTGAAAACGCGATGGACGGAGCCGCACCACTGACGCAAGCACCGGTGCCACCGGGTGAAGGCTTCGACTATGACTTCGTGACCCCTGATCCTGGCACCTATTGGTATCATTCTCACAATCGTAGCACGGAGCAGGTCGCGCGGGGCTTGGCCGGCCCCCTGATCGTGGAGGATCGCGAACCTTGGTTGGGTGAACCGGGAGCTGCAACGCGCGAGGTCACGCTGGTTCTTGATGATTGGTTGCTCGAAGCGGATGCCACGATCGTCGAGGACCGGTGGGATGACCTTCATGCCGCAGCCCATGGCGGGCGAATGGGAAACACGGTCACCGTAAATGGCAAAGCCTATCCTAATCTGGAAATTCGGCCCGGCGAGAGAGTAAGGCTTCGCCTCATAAACACGGCGACAGCACGGATTATGCCTCTGGTTCTGCAAGGGCTTGCACCGCATTTGATCGCGCTTGACGGTCATCCTGTCCAACCACGCGCGATAGAAACTGTTCTGCTGGGACCAGCGCAACGGGCAGATGTCGTCATAGATGCGCCTATGGACCCTGACGCGCAAACCGCCCTGCTGTTGGACCCGGGAAATGGTGAGTTGGTGGAAATAGCGTCGTTCGCCGTTGCTGGTGACGCATTCACTAAGGTCCATGCCGATGTCAGAGCCTTGCCCGCATGGGGAACGCTTCCTGCGCCTGATCTCACCGACCCGCAACGCGAAACGCTGCTGATGGAAGGTGGGGCAATGCGCGGAATGCTGGAAACCCAATATCAGGGCAAGGTTATGGATTTTCGCGAACTCTCGTCAAACGGCATGGTCTGGGCTTTCAACGGTGTGGCAAATGGTATGGATGCGCCAATGTTCCGAACATCCTTGGGTCGGACGGTGCATATGGAAATGACCAACCGTTCTATGTTCCCGCACGCCATTCACTTACACGGCCATCATTTCGAGGTTCTGGCCCGCAGCGGTGCGTCAAACACATCTGGCGATATTCGGGATACTGTTATGATCGGTGCAGACGAAACATTGGAAATTGCTTTCGTCGCGGACAATCCCGGTGTTTGGATGCTGCATTGCCACATGCTCTCGCATCAAGCCTCCGGCATGATGGGCTGGTTCGAGGTCGCGTGATGTTTTGGGTTCCCCTGTTGGCTGGGGTTGGCCTCGGCGGTGCCACCGTGGCGCTCATGGTACTCGGCGGTGTGCTCAACCAGCGAGGAACTTGGGCCACGACAATGGTGGCTATCGCATCCTTTTACGTTGTCTTTGCGATCCAGTCAGGCGACACGCTGGAAATTATTGTCCATACGGGTCTCGCGGCAGGCTTCGCGGCACTGGCAATCATCGGCGCGCGTACTTCTTCTTGGATACTTGCCGCCGCGCTCCTTGCGCACGGAATCTTTGACGTATTTGTCGGATCAGTCATTGCGAACTCCGCACCAGGTTGGTGGGGACCGTTCTGTCTTGGAGTCGACGTGGTTCTGGCAATCGCGCTCGCGACGATGCTTTGGCGCGGGAGGACACTCGATTGAGAAGACCTACCGCGACGCCTTTTGCAAAAGTCCGATCAGTTCGTCGAACTTGGCCCTCTGTTCCTCGGGGTCGCCACTTTCGATGGCGGACTCAACGCAATGCTGCGCATGGTTTTCCAGCACCAGCTTTTCCACACCCAGCACCGCCGAACGGATCGCCGCTGTCTGTGCCAGAATATCCATGCAGTAACGGTCGGTTTCGACCATTTTTGCGACACCACGCACCTGTCCTTCGAGCCGTGACAGGCGGTCCAGAGTCTTGTCTTTGTTTGCCTTCATCCAACGGCGCTCCTTATTTTTGGAACCAACGACTGACATTTTAGTTATATACCCCATATGGGTATACCAGAAAGACAGACAATGGCACGTAAGGAGCATACTACTATGGAATCGCATAGTACGCATCACAATAGCCAGTCCAGCAAAGGCAGCGGATATGGCCGGTTTTTTGCCATGATTGGCACATCGACGGTCGTGATGTACGGCCTGATGTATCTCAACACCTACGCGCTGGATCACGTGTTTTTTTCGCAAACGCGGATGTGGATGGCGCTCTATATGGGTGGGATGATGGCAATCATCATGCTCGCGTTCATGCTGGGCATGTATTCCAACAGAAATGCCAATATCGCGACCTTTGCAGGTGCAGCCATAGCCTTCGCAGCCGGTCTTTTTCTCGTGCGGTCGCAAGATACAGTTGGCGATGTAGCCTGGATGAAGGCCATGATCCCGCACCATTCCATCGCGATCCTAACCAGTGAACGGGCCAACATTTCCGACCCGCGCGTTCAGGAGTTGGCTGATGCAATCATCGAGGCGCAGCGTGGCGAGATTGCGGAAATGAAGCGGTACATCGCGGACATCGAAGAAAACGGGGACGCGGCATCCGGCACCCCCCGAACAGAACCCTAGGATGAAGGAGACCTATCATGCCCAAAGACACAACCGACGTCGCCGACGTGACAACCAATCCCGCCGCCGCTGCGACCGGAAAGACAGCCGTACTTTATCGGATGGCCTTGCCGAATCATCTGTGCCCTGCGGGCCAGAAAGCACGCTGGCTATTGAACAGTAAAGGATACAAGGTGGATGACCGGCTGTTTCGCGAAAGGTCGGAAGTCGATGCATTCAAAGAAGAACACGATGTGCCGACCACCCCGCAGGTGTGGATCGAAGGCGAGCGGGTCGGTGGCTACGACGCATTGCGCCAAAAGCTTACCGACTTTGATCCTGATGCAAAAACCTATGCACCGGTCCTTTACCTTTTTGCTGTGGCCGCCGCGACAGCACTCGCGCTTTCGATTGGATTTCTGGGCGCAATCACATGGCAGACGTTGGGCTGGTTCATTTCTGTGTCCATGATCCTGTTAGGAATGCAAAAGCTCCGCGACATCGAAGGCTTTACGACGATGTTCCTGAACTACGATCTGCTGGCACGGAAATGGGTTCCATATGCCTATGTGTATCCTTGGGTTGAGACAGGGGCAGGTATTCTAATGACGGGTATGTTGCTGACCTGGCTGGCTGCGCCCGCGGCGCTCTTCATTGCCACGGTCGGGGCAATAAGCGTGTTCAAAGCCGTATATATCGATAAGCGAGAGTTGAAATGCGCATGCGTGGGCGGCAACTCGAATGTACCGCTGGGTTTCGTAAGCCTGACTGAGAACCTAATGATGATGGGAATGGCCATAGTCATGCTCATCCAGATCGCGGCCTGATGACAAAGCATACCGATTGGAAGCGCAGGGTAATGCTGGCTGGTGGTGCCATTGCCGTAGTTGGTTGGGTCAAAGGTGTGCCATACCTTGCCTCCCTTGGCACGCCAGACTTCGCCTTTGAAGAAATCCCCGGTGCGCCTCCGTTCCGGCGATTTCTCGGAAGCGGCTCGGCGACACCCGCAGCTGCAATATTTGCCGGTCTCGATGCAGGAAAGCCTGAAGCGGAAACCAATGACAGACTTAAAGATATCGTGCGTGCAGACCCTTGCTCGGCTTTCTACGGCAGTCAGAAATCTGATGTTGTGTCGGTAGCAATGTTTTCAGATTTCGCCTGTCCAATCTGTCGGATCATGGATGATAGGTTATCTGATCTACATCTGAGCAAACCAAACAGTTTCACAATTGTACGACACCAGCTTCCTCTTCTGGGTGTCGCCTCCGCAACGGCCAGTCGCGCGGTCCTGGCTGCCGATCTGCAAGGTGGATACCGTGACATGCACCAACGTCTGATCCGAACCCCTGCGATCACCGATGAAAGCTTTGTTGCAGTCATTGCTGAAAATATAGGGCTCGATGCCGACCGTCTGTTAGAGGACATGGCGTCCGAGGCAATTGATCAGCGGCTGAAAATGACCGCCGCGATTGCTGATGTCTTCGGTTTTTACGGCACGCCCGCCTTTGCGATTGGCCGGACCGTGTTCATGGGATCGGTTCCAATAAACTCGTTACGACGGCTCATAGAAGTCGAAGCCGAAAATCCCTGCATGATTGCTGAGAAGTAAACGACGATTCTGCCTATTTTTCTACTTAAGCGCCTGAAAGCCGAGCCTAAAGCGTCATTTCGCCTCCCTTCACTTTAGTCTCGGAGTTATGATTTGCAATTTACCAACCAATATGTAAGACGATGATTATGAACACGAATGCATCAATCTGGATGAAGAAAGTACAGCGGTTTTCGCTCATGCTTTTGCTTTCGGGATTGATACTCGTGCAGTTCATGCAAATGGCTTCTGCGTCCCACTTTTCCTTTGATGACCAGATGACCAATAGCGGTTCAGTATTGGAACAAGATCACAAAGGTCACCATGACCTACTGCAAGCAAATGATGCACATGACGGGCATAATAAGGTTTGTGAGATGACTTTATGCCAAGCCATATTCGCATTTGGTTCAGCCGTTCCATCCTCCCTGATGACGCTAATGGCAGCTGACCGGATTGCTTTTGACGGGCCTATGTTCAACGGACCCTTCCTGCCGCAGATTGGTAAACCTCCCAAACACATTTGATCAAATCATAGGTCCTTTGTCGCATTAAAATGCGTCGGGGGCTTTTTATTGATCATTGATGGTTGCCCGCTTGCGCGGGTCACGGGAGACGAACATGAGTGGACGCTACAGCGCGCTCAGCATTCTTGCATTAGGGGCCGGATTGGCCGGTGGCATCTATGCTGAACGCTTTTACATAAACCCGACAGACATGGCCGCAGGTTCTGGTCCAGAAATCCTGTATTGGGTCGCCCCGATGGATGCAAACTTCCGGAGGGAAGGGCCTGGAAAATCGCCCATGGGGATGGATCTAGTCCCCGTTTATGCTGGGGAAGAGCCATCGTCTGATCCGTCAGAAGTGATGTTGTCTGCCGCAGAAATCAACGCAATCGGCGTACGCACTGCAGTTGCACAAGTTTCTGATATAGCGCAGGCAATCGAGACGGTTGGTTTTGTAGGTTATGACGAACACCTCACCAGCCACATTCACACGCGGGTTGAGGGCTGGATCGAAGAATTGGAAGTGCGTGCCGTTGGCGATACCGTCGCTGAAGGAGATGTCCTGTTCGAGATGTTCTCTCCAGTCATCGGTTCCGCCAGCGCGGACCACATAAGATCACTTGAAGAAGGAAATCAGCGCATCATCGAGATTTCGCGTAACAAGTTGCGCAGTCACGGGGTGTCAGATCAACAGATTCAAGAGATCGAAGAAACAAGAGAGATGGCCCGCAATCTGATGGTCTATGCGCCGCAAGACGGCGTTGTGATTGCCCTTGCAGCGGCAGACGGGATGTTCTTGCAACCCAATACACAGGCAGTATCTCTCACTGATCTGTCTACAGTTTGGCTAATTGTTGATGTGTTTGAGCGTGATATTGCGCGCATCACTGAAGATATGACGGCAAGCATCGAGTTTGAGCATTTGAATGGGCAAATTTTCGAAGGGCAGATTGACTACATTTATCCAGAGCTGGACCCTGAAACCAGAACACTGCCCGTGCGACTGAGCGTCGATAATTCGGCAGGTCTTTTGAAGCCCAATATGTTCGGCACAGTGACTCTGACCCCAAACGAAACGCGGGTAGCGTTGACGGTGCCCACCGAGGCGATCATTCGCACCGGTCGTGCGGAGCGTGTCATTCTTAAAACAGGCGAAGGCACTTTCGCACCACGTTTAATCACCACTGGGTTGCGCGATGATTTCGACGAAGGTGGTCGAACCGAAGTCATTCAAGGGCTCGCCCCAGGTGACGAAGTTGTGGCCTCTGCCCAATTCCTGATCGACAGCGAAAGTGCATTAAGCGCGGGGCTGATGCGGATGGCTCCGACTGACGCAGAACCTGCGCGGGGCGCAGGTGAGCTGCTGGCTTTTGATCCGCAAACGCGCATGGCAACAATCAGACATGCAGCTCTCGACAGCCTTGGTTGGCCCGCAATGGACTCGTCTTTTCCTGTCAGATCTGACGTTCGCGTTGATAGCTTGATGGCAGGGCAGCAGGTTGCGTTTCAGATTGTGCGTGGCGCAGATGGATTGCTGGCCCTTATCGATATTGGGTCTGACGACGGTGTTGCGGCAACAGGAAATGGCGTGATTGAGGCTGTGACTGCTGATGGCCTCCTGACAATGAACCATGATCCAATCCCGGAACTGGGTTGGCCTGCTATGCGGATGGATATGCCCGTCACTGGGTTTGACCCGGGCACAGTTCCGCTAGGTGATCAGGTGTCTTTTGACTTGGCCAAAGATACCGATGGCATGTTTGTGATCGTCGCCGTTCGGCCAGATGAAGCGACTATGATTGACGCAACTGCTGAACCGGAAGCAGAGCCTATGGCGGCGGCTCAGATCGTCGTAAGTGGCACAATCGACGCGCTCAATGCGACCGCGCGCACAGCAACCATTAGTCACGGGCCAATTTCTGAAATTGGGATGCCGGGGATGACGATGGATTTTTCCATCACGGACACGCTTAATCTTGAAACGGTTCAGCTAGGCGCGGAAACGTCGCTGACTTTTGATCGTCCCGATGGAATGACAATGGTGCTGACTGCGGTGGAAGCCACCACGCCTCCAATGAAAGTCATGGGCACGATTAACGGGATTGATCCTCAAAGTGGTATGGCAAACATCACTCATGGACCCATGACAGATATCGGCATGCCGGGGATGACGATGGATTTTGTCATCCATCCATCGCTTGACGCGCAAGAACTTCCTACGGATGTCGAAGTTGCACTCTTGATGACGCGTAACCCTGATTTCTCGCTGACCCTTGTTGGGGTTGAAGCTTCGGATGAGCAGGTGAGCCAATGATTGCGGCAATCATTCGCGGCTCAATCCAGAATCGATTTCTGGTGCTTGCCCTCGCGATGATGATGGCAATTGCGGGTGTTTGGGCAATACGCTCAACTCCTGTTGATGCGATCCCTGACCTGTCAGACGTGCAGGTCATCATCAAGACGCCATACCCTGGTCAGGCTCCACAGGTGGTCGAGGATCAGGTGACTTACCCGATTACGACCGCCATGCTTGCTGTGCCGGGTGCAACCGATGTGCGCGGGTTTTCGTTCTTTGGCGACAGCTATGTCTATGTTGTATTCGAGGATGGAACCGACCTTTACTGGGCGCGGACCCGTGTGCTTGAATATCTTGGGCAGATCACGTCGAACCTGCCAGACGGCGTGTCACCCGAACTTGGGCCAGACGCGACAGGCGTGGGATGGATTTATCAATATGCATTGATTGATCGCACAGGAAATCATGACCTGTCGGAACTTCGAACGTTGCAAGACTGGTTCCTCAAATACGAATTGCAAACCGTCGAGGGCGTATCAGAGGTCGCCACGATCGGTGGTATGGTTAAGCAGTATCAGGTGGTCGTCGATCCCAACAAACTGCGCGCCTATGATTTAACTTTGGCGCAAATTCGCAGTGCCATCCAAGGGGCCAACCGCGAAACAGGCGGTAGTGTGATCGAGATGGGCGAGGCTGAGTTTATGGTCCGCTCGACGGGTTACGTCGACGAAATCTCTGATCTTGCGAGCGCGCCGCTGATGGTGAATGCGCGGGGTGCGGCAATCACCTTGGGCGATGTAGCTGATATCCGGCTTGGCCCGGAATTGCGCCGCGGTGTTGGTGAATTTGGCGGTGAAGGTGATGCCGTAGGCGGTGTCGTCATCCTGCGTTGGGGCGGCAATGCGCTGACCACCATCAAAGCGGTTGAGTCGCGGATTAAAGAGTTGCGCCCCAACCTTCCCGAAGGCGTTGAGATCGTGACAACATATAACCGCGCAGGCGTGATCGAGCGGGCGATTGAGAACCTCGAGAAAAAGCTAACTGAGGAATTCATCGTAGTGGTCCTTGTCTGTGCCGCGTTCCTACTGCACATCCGCTCCTCGCTTGTGATCGTCCTTTCGCTTCCACTCGGTATCTTCGCAGCCTTCATCATCATGAAATTGCAAGGCGTTAATGCAAACATCATGTCATTGGGCGGGATCGCAATTGCGATCGGGGCGATGGTGGACGCAGCAATTGTGATGATCGAGGCGATGCACAGGCGGATCGAAAAGGAACCGCTGACGCCGCAAAACCGTTGGCGCATCGTGACAGAATGCTGTGAAGAAGTTGGCCCTGCGCTGTTCTTTGCTTTGGCGATCATTTCCGTAAGCTTTCTGCCTGTGTTTGTCTTGGAAAGCCAAGAAGGCCGACTTTTTAAGCCGCTTGCGTTCACGAAGACATATGCAATGGCGGCGGCGTCAATCTTGGCAATCACGCTGGTTCCAGTTCTGATGGGCTATTTTGTGCGCGGCCGTATTCTGCCGGAACGAAAGAACCCACTGAACCGTCTGGTGATTTGGGTTTACCGCCCGTTTCTTGACGCGGCAGTCGCGTGGCCCTGGGCCACGACGATGCTTGCGGTTGGATTGGTTGTTTCTATGGCATGGCCACTTCAGAGGATTGGTACGGAATTCATGCCAGAGCTCAATGAGGGCGATTTCCTATATATGCCATCGCTTTATCCCGGTGTGTCCATTGGGAAAGCGCGCGAAGTTTTGCAACAAACTGACCGCTTGATCGCGACCGTACCAGAAGTTCTGACTGTTCACGGAAAATTGGGTCGCGCAGACAGCGCAACTGACCCTGCACCGCTAACGATGATTGAAACAACTGTGCAGCTTCGGCCAGAGGCTGAATGGCGTCCTGGCATGACGATGGAAGGTATCCGCCAAGAATTGGATCGCGTCGTACAAATACCCGGTGTGACCAACGTCTGGATTCAACCCATCAAGAACCGGATTGATATGCTTGCGACAGGGATCAAGACACCTGTTGGCGTGAAAATTTCTGGTGCAGATCTGGAGGTGATTGAAGGCATTGGTATCGAAATCGAGCAGGTGGTTGCATCAATTGACGGTACCGCATCGGCTTATGCCGAACGACCAGTGGGGGGGCGGTTCATCGAAATCAATGTGGATCGCGATGCCGCTGCACGCTTCATGATGAGCGTCCAAAATGTTCAAGACGTTGTCCAAACGGCGATTGGTGGGATGCAGGTTTCTGAGAGTGTCGAAGGGTTGGAACGGTTTCCGATCAACCTTCGCTATCCGCAGGAATGGCGAAACAGTCCGGAAAGGCTGCGTGATCTTCCAGTTGTGACCCCGTCTGGCGCACATATCCCGCTAGGGACATTGGCCGAAATCCAAATTGTCGATGGTCCAAGTATGATCCGATCTGAGAATGCTCGGCGCACCGGCTTTGTCTTCATCGATATCGCAGGCCGTGATCTGGGGGGCTACGTCAACGAGGCTCGCGCATTGGTCGCTGAAACAGTCACTTTACCGCCCGGCTATTCGATCACGTGGTCGGGACAGTATGAGTACATTGAACGGATGCAAGACCGTCTGAAGCTTGTTGCGCCAGCCACGTTATTGATCATTACTTTGATGCTGTTCATGGCCTTCAGTCGCGTGACCGAAGTTGCAATCATCCTCGCTGCATTGCCAGTGGCGCTGGCGGGTGGCGTTTGGCTGATCTGGTATCTCAGTTTTGATATCTCGGTTGCCGTTCTTGTGGGCTTCATCGCGCTTGCCGGTGTCGCAGTAGAAACAGCTATTGTTATGCTCCTTTACCTCAACCTTGCTTGGGAAAAGCGCAAGAAAACGGCCGTTGAAGAGCAGCGCAGCCTGACATCTTTAGATGTCGAACAAGTCGTCTTTGAAGGAGCTCTGCTACGTGTTCGGCCAAAGGTGATGACGGTTGCCACAATCTTCGCGGGCCTTATCCCGATCATGTATGGCCACGGAACAGGGTCGGAAATCATGCAACGGATCGCAGCACCCATGGTTGGTGGCATGGCTACAGCAACCTTGCTTACGCTTCTTGTGATCCCATCCATCTTTGTGATCTGGAAGCGATTTTCGCTTAAGCGCGTCAATCGAGAACTGGCCGAAAAGCCAACCCTACCAATCGAAAATTACCCAAATGCGGTTCCCGGAGAATGACCTTCGGCACCAGCGCATCACGCAAAATAGGAGATTTCCATGCGTAAGACACTTACTCTCGTTTCAGGCCTCGCTTTGATCGCAGGCGTCGCCTTTGCCCAAAGTATGGACCATTCTAATATGGACCATGGCGATATGAAAATGGATGAAGCCACAATCGAAGGCGCGGTTCACGCCGAAGCGGTCGTCAATTCCTTTGGCGACGGCACTGTCAATGTCACCCACGGTCCTATCCCTGAAATCGGCTGGCCGGCGATGACCATGGACATGCCGTTGATGGAAGGGGCCGAGATGATGGGCGACATCGCCGATGGCGATACCGTGACGATGATGTTGCTCAAAGGCTCGGATGGAATGTATGCCGTTGGCGCGTTGATGGCGGACGAATAAGAAAGTCGGCTGGGGGGTCATGTACTCCCCAGCCATTTCTATTGGCTAAGTTTCCACCTAACGCATCGCATAATTTAATTCCCACGAAACAATTGAACTGCGGCAATTTTAGCGGCATCGCCAAAATGGTATACTGAACTAGAACTCGGAAGCACCTGCGTAATTGCAAAATTTGCGCCGAGATTTTTCCCGACAAAGCAGGTAATTTGGCGTTCGGCTGAGCGGGACGAGTAGCCACCCGTCACGCCAAAAGGACGCGGTCGTAGTACACTCTATTTTATGATAATAGTCATTCGCCCAGCAGCAGCGTAAGCAAACTTTGTCCGCTCTGCGGGCTTTCAATTCAGCTGCGGCGAATGACCGGTTCAACACAAATCTGCTCCGAGGGTTCAACTGCGCCATAGCCCATCTCAGCCAGACACCCCCTCCCCCTGCTTCAACCGGCTTTCCAGCCCGTCCAAATCATCCACCACTGTATCGAGTCGATCTCTATCGCCACCATCGATTTCCTCAATTTGCATCTCAACCTGGTCGGCAAAGCTCATTTCCATTTGCCGCTGCTCCTCTTCAACAAAGGCTTGAACAGCCTTCGAACTTTTCTTGGTGGGCGGCACAGATATACCTGAGCTGATCTCTTTTGAACCAATTAGTCGCTCATCATGCGCATTAGGCTCCGCACTCGTTCCAGCTTGGCTCGGGCCCCGCCTTGACCCGCAAGAATCTGGCCCGTGCGCCTTACCGCCACCTCGGCCCATCACTGGAAAAGGCAACTCACCCTTCTGCGCTCCATGGATCGCCGCAAACAGCCGATCATCAAAATACTGGATCCGTTTCGCCCGTACTGGCATCTGCGCATCTACGACCATGATGATTTCATCGAGCGGCAACCGGCGCGCTTCATCCTCTGGCAGTAGAGACGTTTCTTCCGTCCGCGTGGACTGACTGCGTCCTTCGAACGGATTCTTGCCAATGGACCGCGACCGCGTGATGACCGTCTTCGTTGTTTTGCCCACGGCCTTGCTTAGCTCCTCAATGGTCTTTTCGTCCGAGGGCGTGAGGTAGAGCTTTACGCCCGCGTTGCCCTGAAGGGCACGACGGGTGTTTTCTCCGTAGATTTCATCGAGGGCGGGGATGGTTTGTGTGACGACAGCAAGATGACCCCGATAGGTACGCAGGGTTTCAATGCTATCGACGACAATGGGCATTTTGCCAAGGCGGTTGAACTCATCAAGCATGATCATCACTGGCCAAGGTTCATCTTTGCCCGGTTCCTTCTCTTGCATCGCAGACAACAGGTCAGAGAAGAACAACCGGATCAACGGTGCCAGCGGTTTCACCATCAGGGGTTGGACAACGAGATAGACGGTGAACGGCGTCTTGCGGATCGTACGAAAGTCAAAATCCGAGACCTGCGTAGCTTCGTCAATCGCGGGGTTCTGCCATTGATCCAGACCTGAGGTCATCAGGAGCGAGACATAAGACGTCAGCGTGTCGTTGTTGGTAGACGCCAACCGCGTGAAAATCAGCTTCGCAGCTTTGTTGTCGATCTCATGGCCCCGCGACGTATATTCCTTCTGCTTGTTCCCACCTGAGGCCGCAATCCGGTAGATCTCACCCAAGCTCGGCTTCTTGCGCTGGAACGCCAGCAAGCCCGCAGCCACAAACAAATCAATACCGCCCTTCAAGAGACCCTGAACGCGGTCATTGTCGCTTTGCAAAAATAGTGTCGCCAATAGCTGCAGTTCCATCTGCTGGCGTGCGGGATCTTCCAGCTCATAGATGCGCAAAAGCGGATTATAGCGGTGGGTCCGCTTACCTTCCCAATCCGTGGGCGCAAAGCGGTAAACCTTGTCGCCTTGGGCCGCACGGTGACGTGCCGTCGCCTCAAAACATTCGCCCTTCACGTCCAAGGTGACGGCAGACCCCTGCCATGTCAGCAGGTTCGGGATCACAAAGCCGGTGGTCTTGCCGCGCCCCGTGGGCGCAACGATCAGCGCATGGGGAAAAACCTTTGAGGTGATGTAGCGCCCGCGAGACTTAGGGCTGCCCAGTTTCCCCAGAATAAATCCGGTTCCAGGCTTGCCAAAGAACCCGTTGGCCTTCATCTCGCCGCGCTTTTGCCAATGGGTCTGACCAAAGCGTGTGAGGGCAGAGCCCGACATGGCCAAGCTCATCATCAGACCCGCAACGGCTGCACCACCAATGATCAAGTTGATCAGCTGGAAATCCTCCGGCCGTCTGTCTCTGATCCAGAAGTAGTTCTGCGCGATGTAGCCAAAGTCGATATCGGCGCTGAACCCGAGGGCTTTGAAGGTCAGCACCGCCGAGGCGATGGTGTAGCCCATGGCGCCCGCCACCAGAGTGACCAAAACCACCCCAATTGCAATCCGCACCTTGCCCATGGACCCGCTCAATGGATCTGGCCCCGCTCGGTCTCGCCGTCCACATCCGCCGCGCGGTGTCTCTCGACTTCAACGTCTGCCAGTTCATCGACGACCTGGCGCAAGGCATCCGAGTTCGCCGTCGCCGCATCCGATTGAAGATAGACTTTCGCGGCATAGAGCCGATCAAGACGATCTTCGAGGAGGTTTTCCAAAGCATCGCTGTCGCCATCCTTCAGGCGATCCAGCTGCGCCTGATCCAGAACCCGTGCCACTTCCGTGCGGAAGGCGTCACAGTCGGCCTCGGCCTTAAAGGGTGATGACAACTCCCCTGCCCGTTCATGCACCAGAACACGGTACAGTTCGGGCGTCTCGGTCTGGCCCCTCTCGCGCTCAGCAATAGGTTTCTCACGTTCCCTGTTATGCGCCTCATACACACGCGCGTAGGTGTCACCGAGGCCCTCAGCCAGATGCCCAGGCATATCTGGGTACCGCATCTGCAGCTCGCGTGCGATGGCCACGAAGGTTGGCGTCTTGCTGTGTGCGCCCAATTTAGCGGCCTCAACCTCAATCATGATCAGGTCGGCGCCAACCTGATCCACGATCACCGCCCTGCCCTCCTCATTCATGCGGATGACATCAGCCGGACGGGTGATCAGCTCTGGATGGTCGCGTAGATATTCCCGCTGTTCTTCTTCCAACCGTTCTACTGCGTGGGTTTCGATCACGGCGTCATCGCAGTCAGCAGGGGCTGTCTCCAGCCTTAACGCCGCTGCCATAATCGCAATCCGTTCTTCCGTGAGATGCGCGCGGTCCTCACGCGCTTCCTCAATGACCCCATCACGTCGCAGCACGCCTTCCTGCTCCAACATGGTCCCGAGCTGCACATGCACATCGTTGAGAATATCCCGCGCCTGTTCCAAATCCACGCGGCGCTCTAGGTTCAGATCCTTCGCAGCCGCAACTTTAGACAGATCATCCGCAATCCACTCGTGCTCCAGCGCCGCGTTCTGCGCCCCTGTCTCCATCCGGGCCACAACCTCGGACGTGCTGATCCCTGTCCCGCGAAGCGACGCATCAACGCGGGCGCGCACCTTCGGTTCCGCCAACCGCTCCAACTGACTTTCCTGGATATTGACCTCGGAATAAACCCCACCTTCTGACGGGACCTCCGAAAGTGTGTTTGAGCGCAACCCCAGCGGCTGCATATGCTGCACCCGCGCTTGAATTGCGTTGAGGGATTTTTCCAGTGCGGGCCGCTCCGCATCCGGCTTTGCTGCGATCAGGTCGGTGATGTTTGCGACCTTCTCCGCGTAGCGGCTGCGCAGATCCTCGAACGTTTCGTGTTCGGCCATGTAAATGCCTCCTACGGTTTCAACGTGACCACCCTTCGCCAGTACCTCGCCTGCACGGAACAGCACCTCGGCAATGTCTTCGCGGTTCTCAGAGGACGCCTCAGCCGCCAGCGAGTGGAACATGATTTTGGTATTTGCGATCTCGGCAAGCGTGCGGGTCAGGTCTTTACCCACCCGTTCGCGCTCCACTGGCGTCCTGCCCTCTTCCTTGGCGGCATAAACCTCGCGGGTGCGGGGAGGGTAATGTACCTCGCCGCGATCTATCCGCCGCGTGGCTTCCAGCCGCACGCCGTAGGTCTCAGCCTCCTCGACCATGGCCAAACGAAAGTCGTCATAGTTGAACCGGTGGTTGCGCGCCAAATAGAAGAACTCGCCCTCTTGCGAGCGGCGGTTCAACACCAGATGCGCATGCGGGTGGTCGCGGTCCTCATGCACCGCAATAATGTAATCAAAGTGCCCTTCATCGGTTTGGAAAAACCGCTCGGCCACATCCGTAGCGATGTCGCGCACATCCTCTCCGCGTGTTCCAATCGGGAAGGACATCAGCAGATGCGTGGTCTGTCCGAGCTTGGGTTTGAATCCTGCGCTCCACCGCTTGGCAAAGCGCTCGGTGAGGTCTTGAATCTCGCCGCGATCGAGCCTGGATTTGCCGTCCAGAAACCCGCTGCTGTCGACAATATGGGTGGACTTCGTAGTGAGGTACTCAAGCTGGTTTGCGAGCTGGGATTTGTTCTGCGTTCCCCCGCTCCGGATCGCCTTGAACACTGCTGCGCGATGACCCGCAGCGGCGCGCACCATCTGCTTTTGCTTAGCCACATGCAGGCCCTGCATCGAGCCTCTGATCCGGCTCCACCCATCGCGGAATACCTCGCCCGTAACTGTGCTGACTGCATCATTCAGCCGCATGCGCAAACTCCCTCAAAGCGGCCGTCGCGTCCAGCTGCATCGCATCGCGACGGCGGCGCACAAGCAGGTCAATCTCGTCTGCACTGTCGAGGATGAAACGCGCCAACCCGCGCATCTGTGCAAGTCGCAATTCCGAGAACTCGGGGCCCGATCCCTGCCCCGCCCGATTGGCCTTTTGCATTTGTTTGGCAATCTGGGCGACACCGTTTCCAACCTCGTTCAAAGAGGCGCGATAACGCACCATCTCTGCCGCCAGTTGGGCGTCCGCTACAAAGGTGCCACCTGCCGCCTGTATCAATCGGCGCAGCCCTTCCGAGCGTGTCTCGATCCCCGCCGACGCCAGCACCGCATCGAACGCTGCCATCTCATCAGGCGTTACTTTCACACTTACTGCCAAGACCGGGACCGCCGTGTCGCGCTGGCGCTCTGCGTCACTCTTCACCGCGTATTGCACTGCCCGCGGCGTCACCCCGAACCGCTGTGCAAGCACGGACGTGGGCACTCCTTCAGCAGCTTCACGCACGATCTCCATGCGTTGCGCATCCGTGAGACGTTTCGAGCGAGACATGCGAAGAAAGACCCCCTATTTCCTGCCACCTTCATACAAGGCTGCACCCACCATACGAAACTATACTAATCTGTCAATAATATACTTACGGTGAATTGGGGCGCAGGCAGCCTTGTATTCCGTTTAACGCCGAGCACCGCAGGTGCGAGGCCGCGCCCGAGAGGGTGCCAACCAACACCAGCCGCTTGCGACAACGTCAGCCGTCTCAACAGGGCCCGCGCCTGAGGTCTGTCTGAACATGTAATGTTCGGGCCGAGCCGAAGGGGCGGGACAGAACTCAACCGACAGGGCAGACAGTCAGGGTCAAGGGAGGTTCGAGCCGGCGTGCCAATTCTCTGCCGTAAAAACCTGAAGGCTCCGCCGATAGGTTTTTACGGATGGCCCCCTTGAGGCTGGCTGGCGGCTTTGTCACAGCACTGGTTCAACCACAACAGGAACCATCAGGACTGCTCGTCAGTCCTGTCATCCGGAACCGTGACCACGGCATATGGCCGGGGTCTCAACGGGACCCTCAGCGATCTCTGGAACAGAGATAGGGCCGCCATCCGGCGGCCCATCCTCGGGGAGGATTTACTCTTGGGGTTCCTTTGAGCTTGGTGGGAACATCACCAGCTCCTGGACACCGATGGGGAAGTCGAGCTTGAGGCTGAAGAACTCCGAGCCATCGCCGTTGCGGGTGTTGCGGAACATGGCCCCGACGCGTTGGAAGCGAGTGCGCTCCTGGCCTTCGCCATCGGTGTATTTGACGGGAACTGTTGCGACGTAGTGGTTGGTCATTTGGGTCTCTCCTTTTTGCGATGAGGATCAAAAAGCACGGGGGCATCAGGACCGGCCGTAAGCGCAAATGCGGAGGGTCCGCGCCAAAGGCGTGGAAGCCGTATTTGTGCTTGCCGGAGCGCAGCGCAGGGCACGGCCGGGCCGACCCCATGCGATCCACATCAATGAGCAAAATAAGAGACCCAAATGTGTGCCCCCACATCGCAGTCGCCACGGGTCTCGTTGATCTCAAGTGAGGTGAAGGTCGGGTGCGCCTTGATGCAACGTGTTGGGATCTTGTCTACTTCCAGTCGCGGACAAATGCGTGTTCGAGAATGAATTCGCGTCTTCGTATCGACGGACCAAGAGCTGGTAATTTTGCTGCCGGCGAACCCCACCCTATCCTGCCGAGATGGATTGCTGTCAGGCGGCCCGAGAACGGCGAACGACTGTCCAAGCGAACGCACCCTTTTTTGCACGCGCCCCTTGAGAACGAAGAGTGGGCCACCCGAAGGTGACCCTGTCTGACTTATGCCTCGCCCGATGTCTTCGCTGGATCCGCGACCCGCATCACCGTCAGCCCTTTCGCTTCGGCTTTCTGTCCGAGGTTCAGTGCGACCCCGTTGCCGCCGAAGAGGACAACCCCAGTTGCGGCGAACTTATCGTCGAGCATTTCATCGTTGCACTTGAACGGCGCTGCACGTCCGTGTGCTGACCAACGCGGATCAAAGCGCGCTTGATTGATGCCCCGTGCACGTGCCCACCGGGCTGCGATCATTTCCGCCCCATGCTTGCCGCCTTTGTGGCAGATGAAGATATCCTGATTGCGGTTTTGCTTGATGCGGTCGCGCACCTTATCGAGGGTCCGGAAGATGACATCGATGTCGGTCCAGTCCGTCGCTCCGGAAACAATCAGAGGAACTCCCTCGACTTTTGACTTGGCGGCGGTCTCACGATCATGCTGCTCCAGAAGCTGCTTGGCCTCGAAGACGGCACCCGTTTCTTGCGCCCGAACGTTGGCCCGCGATCCCGATGCCGGGATAAAGGCATTGCCAGTCTCAGTCTCGTAGCACTCTGCAGCGGCCTCCCCCATCGTATCGATGGCGTCCACGATCTCGCGCAACTGCACGAAGCGCGCTTGTGCCTCTTCCAGAGCCGTCTCTGCGATCTCAGATCCATCGTGGCATTTTGCCAGTGCGCCGATCTTATCCGCTGTGCGGTCAACTTCCTTACCGAGGGCAACCTTGCGCCGCTGCAGGATTGTTGCCAGCCCGTGGGCGAGAGGTTCAATCTCTCCTTCAAGTCCGGTATTCCGCAATTGCCCGAGCAGGGTCTCGAAGGTTTCGCGGATGATGCTGTCTTTCAGGATATCGTCTTGCGGGATCGGTAGGTGTGCATCTTTCTCCGTCAGGCCGAAGAGTTCGATTGTCTCGTATGTTGTCGCTTGATCGTAGGCCATGTGTTCATCTCCAATGTTTGAGTTTGATGACCACCACGTGAGTGTGGGGGCATGGCCGATTTCTGGTTCACCGAATCTGTCCGGGTCAGGGACGGCGCAGCCGCCAGCTTGCTGGGCGCAAAAGTTTTCCTAGAGCCACGCTCACAACACGCACAACCTTACGCGCGCAATAGACCTCGCAACCCGCATGACCCTCGCCGAAAAGTTTTGCGATCCTTGAGGCGGGCTGATTTGGGGGCCATCCGGAGGATATGCTTCCATACTCATGTGTGTGTGTTTTGACGCCAGGTTTGCCCGACGCGAGCAGGCAAGCGGCGGGAGCGGGACACGCAGGCGGATGGAGCGGCGGGATCGTTTTGCTTTAGCAAAACAGACCAGAGTGGAAACCGCAGGCGTGGCCGAGACCCGCCGCGCTCGCGAGACGGGCAAACCGGGACCCATGAACCGACACCGCGGTAAGGCCGCATGGCCGCATGCGCGACGGACCGCAGGGCCGTTCTCACCTGCGACACGCGAAGCCGAGCAGGTGAGGCCGTTAGGCTAAATTGCGGACTTAGTTTCGCTCGACTCATTATGATTATCCAATGGCGGACGCTCGCAAGTCGCTTTATCAAGGTTCGCATCGCGGGACTTTGCCACCGTTAGCGTTTCGGTCTGGAATGACCGCTTATCGTGTTCAGTGTTCCCTGCTACAAAGCTCATGATCCGCCAGAGATGCCAGCACATAGCAATCTTCAGATATGCCCTGTCCATCACAGCCCTTGGATATGCGAGTCAGTTCCTTTTCCAATAGCTTGAGACGTTTGATTTTTTCACGCACGTCCGCAAGCTGCGAAACAGCGATGTCTGTTGCTGCCTCGCAGGATCGGTCTGGGTATTCCTGTAGTTCGATGAGCGAAGAGATCGCTTCAATCGAAAAACCCAGATCACGGGCGTGGCGGATGAAACTCAGCCGTTCCAATCCGGTTTTGTCATAGCGTCTTTGGTTACCACTTGTACGCTCGGCCTCCGCTAAAAGGCCCATTTCCTCGTAGTACCGGATGGTCGGGACTTTGACCTTCGTTCGCTTTGATAGCTCGCCGATAGAAAACATGCAGAAACCTCTTGAACCTCTAGTCACTAGAGAGTGTAGATAAGATGGGACACAGACTCAAGAGAGCGCCATGACCCAACAATACCTGTCCCCCACGCCCCTTCTCGACTTCGAAGCGACACCCATCCAGCACCTCGTTACGGACCGTGGCTGGCTGAACCTGTCTCAGACCGACCGGATTGGCGCAGCCTATGACTTTGTCCGCAACGAAATCCTGTTCGGCTACAATTCCGATGATGCGTTGCCAGCTTCCAGGGTGCTGGCTGATGGCTATGGGCAGTGCAATACGAAGGGCACTTTGCTCATGGCACTCCTACGCGCCCTTGACGTGCCGTGCCGCTTCCACGGTTTCACCATCGACAAACGGTTGCAGCGCGGGGTCGTGCCAGAGCTGGTCTATCCGCTTGCGCCCCGAAACATCATCCATTCATGGGTCGAAGTCTATCATGACGGGCAGTGGTTGAACCTTGAGGGCTTCATTCTGGATGCAGCCGTCCTCGCCGCCTTGCAAGATGCCTTTCCAGAGCGTCAATCCTTGTGCGCCTACGGTGCGGGCACAGATTGCCTGCAGGACCCGAACGTCGAATGGCGAGAGGCCAGCACTTACATCCAAAAGACTGGCATCAACCACGACTTCGGCACCTTCGACGATCCTGACGCGTTCTATGAAAATCACAGGCAGTTGTCGGGTGTGAAAGGAGTCTTGTATCGCCTAATCGTGCGTCACTGGATGAATCACCGCGTCAAGAAAATGCGGATAGGCCATGTCCCAACGATCCCCGGGGGCGAGGCGAACCTTGTTCCGGTTCAATCAAACTTTCAAACGCGGGAGGCGATCTGATGGCAGGTTGCTGCGGACATGACGCCAAATTTGACGGCGTATCGGACGACTACAAACGACGACTTTGGATCGTTATTGCACTAAATGCGATAATGTTCGCTGTTGAAATGACGGCGGGCCACTTGGCGAAGTCACAGGCGTTGCAAGCCGATGCTCTCGACTTTGCGGGTGATGCGATGACCTACGGCATTTCTCTGGCCGTCATCGGTGCCTCACTTCACGCTCGCACCAATGCCGCGCTGTTCAAGGGTTTCAGCCTCTTGTTGATGGGGCTTTGGGTCTTCGGATCGACCGTCTACCGCGTCTTCTATGTCGGGGTACCCACAGCCGAGATTATGGGCGCTGTGGGCTTTCTGGCTTTGCTCACGAACCTTGCCAGTGTGTTCTTACTGGTGCGCTACAAGGACGGGGACGCCAACGTGCGCTCGGTCTGGCTATGCTCGCGCAATGACGCCATCGGCAACGTCGCAGTCATGTTCGCGGCCTTGGGTGTCTGGGGGACCGCAACAGGTTGGCCTGACCTGATCGTCGCAACAATCATGGCTGGATTGTTCCTGTCGTCCGCTTTCCAGATCGTGCGGCAAGCCCTCGCAGAGCGGCGGGAAATAATCGACCACAAACACGCGGAGGCATGATGCAGGGCTTTCTCATTATTCTGGGTCTTGGGGTTGCCGCTATGACCCTTGCAGCAATCCTCTGGTCAATTGCCGTTCCTGATCGGCGCGTATGGCCGCCAAATCGCTACACGACACTCACGCCTTTCCTTGTCTGGGTGCCAACATTCACGCTGTTCGGGGTTCTAATCCTGCTTGGTGTCTGGGGCTGGGCTGATCTGGCCATACCGAGTTGGTTGCGGTTTGGCGTCGGCCTGCCACTCATCTTGATCGGCAACGTCGTCGTATGGATGGAAGTTTCACATTTTGGAGTGCCGCAGACTGGGGGAGCCAAAGGCACCCTACGCACCGAGGGGATGTATCGCTATTCTCGGAACCCGCAGTACATTGCTGACATTGGGATCGTTAGTGGCTGGATAATCTTGTCAGCAGCGCCTTGGGCAATGGTAGTCGGATTGGCTGGAATAGCAGTGCTTATTGCCGCACCATTTTCCGAGGAACCTTGGCTCAAAGACCAATACGGCAGTACCTTCGAGAACTACTCGGCACGCGTGCGGCGGTTCCTCTAAGTTATCGCCAATACCGACAAAGCCGACTTTCTCCGCACCACGAAGTAGCAGTAGTATGCACTCTTTCTTGCCGCTCGCCGCGATGGGCACCAACGTCTGCTACGGGTTGGCGTTTCTGGATATCTCACCTTGCAACCAAATGATGGTGCAGGCGCACGTTGAGAAAGAATGGACACCGCAACTGCCTATTGCCGAAAACTAGCCAGAAGCGAATTTGAGACACGATTCTGCCGCCCAATCGGCCATCTACGGCTCCAAGGCCCGTCCCTGGTTAAACAGCGGCTCAGCAAGCCTAAACAGTGTAACCTGGACGCAGTGGCACACGCTCACGCTCGGGGCGCTTCAGTGCTTCCGCATACTTTCTGGCATTGTCGTCGATCCCGTCATGCCAAAGCTTTGATACAAAGTCGCGGGCATCCTGCACTGTCATATCTTTGAGCATGGGAGAGAGGGCCATAAAGAGCTCGTCCTCTGTGAGGGAAGCCGCGCGACACATCGCGTCCTGATAATACGATGGATCGTTCAGGACATATTCGCTCAACGGCATTAACGCGACATTCTCGGCCGGAATCGCCATGAAAATCGTATCCTGAATGGTTTCTAAAAAGTCGCGACGGGACGTGGAAACCGGTTTGCCCTTGTTTTTCGCGTCGGCGTAGGCCTCTTTCGTTTTGCCCAGCTTCGTCGCTGCATAAGAAAACACCAAATCGCGCTTTTTGTCTGGCAACTCAAACTTGGTACATGTCTCAATGCGCGTGACCAGCTCAGTGATTTCCACTTCGAGGTCAAAGTTTTCGAACCAAACGTGGTCCATTTTCGGTTTTCTAGCCATCCGCCACCCTTAAGAACCGCACTACAATAGTATATCCTTGTAGCATAATGGGATGGTTCGACAAGGCCGCACATATCAAACGATGGTGTTGCGGGAGCCAATCAAAGCACCGGGCCAGGCACGGGTATCTTTCAAGCACACTCACACAAAAAAGGGGAACCGCGTTGCCGCGGCTCCCCTGTTCTATCAGTCGATGGTTTCGATCCGATCAAGCAACCAACGACAATCCACCGCTAGCGTCCGGCTGCTGATCCCCGCTTTGTACAAACGGAATGATCGAGAAAGTCTGCCCGCCGCGCTGCTCTTCGTTCTGCACAGCATTGACGCGCAAATCGCCGTCGGGCGTGTTGATCAATAGCGAGACATAGTCGTGCCCCGTCCGGTTGCTCTTGGCCATCCAAGCGGAGCCAACGCGGATCGGCTTGCCTTTCGGAGAGCTCACTTCGATCCGGTAATCTGGGTGCGTGTCTTCCGTCTTATAGTCGTTCTCAATCAGCATGAAATCCAGATCAAACATCATGTTGGCGATGTAGCCCGCAAAAGCGTTGTCAGCATCCATCGCAGTCAATTCGCCCGAGATTGAGCCGGATTTCATCGTGCCGTTTGAGACCAGCGGGATGATTTCGAACTCACCGCTCTTGGCTTTGCGGGCTTCCTGCGTTTGCACCGCATTAACGCGGAACGGGCCAAGTCCAACATCGATCTGCATCGAAATGTAGAGATTACCACTGGTATTTCCGGTCTCATTCCAGGCCGTGCCAATGCGCACCTTGCGACCGGATTTATTGACGGCGGTAACGTCGAAGTCCGGGCTGCGCTCGGACACTTTCGGGCGCGTCTCCAAATGAATTGCGATGTCGAACTTGGTGTTGTGGATTGTGCCGGTGAAGACAGCGGCTGCGGTGTCGGCGTTTTTGGTAAGGGTTCCTGCAAACATGGGTCTTATCCTTCTTGGGTTATCGGGACCTGACATCTTGCCAGACCATCCGAGATTGCTTTGTTGACCCCTCATGGGATCACAAAACAGAAAGCCTGCTTTCAACTTTCTCCCGGCCTCTCAGACGGTGCAGAGCCCTAAATGGACGCACGTCGCCACAACACCAGCGCGACCCATTCTTTGCCCAATGGTCTGTTGGGGTGTTTCAGACATCACGATCGGAAAGGAAGAACTCCTCTTCCTGACCATTCAGACGGCCCCCACTGTGGTCAGTCAGGCCAATCGCACTGCCGTTGTGCTCAAAGACGATGAGATACTGGCCCAGTGTATCCTTCCGAACCACATATCCTTCGTTTGACCAATGAACGGCCTTCTCTGCGTCCACAGCCGTTTGGATTTCTGCGATGTTCATGGTTATCTCCACTTAGATTGACGAACTCCGGCCAAGCACCCGACTGAATGGGTGGGTGCTTGGTTGATACGTTGGGGGATTGTGATGACTGTCAGCGACTTGGCTCAGGCTGCGCTGCGGATACGCGTATGCCCATCGCCAACAATGCGCGCGAGGATTGCTGCCGCATCGACCCCTGCCCCATGCGGCACAAAGACCCGCAGCTGGAAGGCGATGATCTCAGTAAAACACCCAAGGGCTTTGAGACCCTCAATCGTGCCCTTATCCGCCCCGTTAATCTCCAGGCGCACATCGCCAGCAACGCGGCGGCGCGTGAGCGTCAAGCCGCGCCCCAGATCGACCGGTGCTGTCGTGCCAAGGGCCGCCGTTAGCATCTCACCCGGTGTTTCAGGCGTCCCCGTCATGAACCGCGCCCGAAGGGCTGCGGCCCCCTCTTCACTAAGTGTGCGTCCGATCATGCTCGCACAGCCCTCGGGCGTGACGCGATAAATACGCTCGTTGCTTGTGGGGATGGTCTTCCAGATCGGCAGCAGGAGACCCGTGAGCAGGTAGAGTTTTGTCGTGGTGGTTTTGGGCAAGCTGTCGGCCTCTTCATCCCAAAGCCGGATGAACTCTGGTTGGTCAATCGCCTCCCAAGCCGAGGCTTCGAACTTTGCCTCCTCTAGGTAGGATTTGCCAGTGGGCCGGACAACCTTACGCATCAGGGTGACGATGTCTTCGTCATACATCTGCATCGGGCGCTTTGAGATCAGCCCAACCCGCCCCGACCCGCGATTGACCATAGGGATTTTGTCGACGTTGTTGCCAAGAGCCGTCATTGCGGACGCAATGTGAACGGGGTCTGTCACCTCCAGCCCGATGATCCGCGTCACTGCCCCGGATTGCGGGCAGGTCCATAAATCCTCCGCCGAGACCTGCTTGATCGTCTCGCCCCGCAGCGTTTCCACCCCGAGATCAAGCGTACCTGCGTCCCGTGCACGCTCGGTCTGATCTGCAATGCGCTGCATGAACTCTGCAAAAAGCGCGTTCTGCATATGGATTGGTAGCGCCAGCACCCGATTGAGGAACCGTTGGATCGGCGGCAATTCTTCCAGCAACACGCCGTCCTTGTCGATCAGGCGCAAGGCCGTCCAATCGGTAAAGGTCTCATAACCCATCGCCTCCGCTCGCCCCGCGGCAAGATCGGCGTAATATCCTCGCAGCGCGGACCGCGCGATCGGGCTTTCAAGATTGTCCTCCTCGCGAAACATGCCTTGCGAGCCTGTCTCGCGTTGGCCTTTGGTGAGCGCGCCAAGCTGATCGAGACGTTTGCTGATCGTCGAGGTGAAGCGTTTTTCACCGTGCACGTCCGAGGTGCAGACCCGGAAGAACGGCGCGCTGACCTGCGCGGAGCGATGGGTACGCCCAAGTCCTTGAATGGCCGCGTCCGCGCGCCAACCTGGCTCCAGCAGGTAGTGGCGACGTCGCTTTTGGTTTTTGGCCGTTTGTGCCGCATGATAGGATCGCCCCGTGCCACCCGCATCCGAGAAGATCAGGATGTTTTTCTCCCCATCCATAAACGCCTGCGTCTCGGACGAATTGCAGCTGGAGCTCCGTTTTTCGATGAAGAGCGCGCCATCGCTGGATTTGAGCGGGCGAATAGATCGCCCTGTGACTTCTGCGACTGCCTCATCCCCGAACGCCCAGAGGATTTGATCAAGTGCCGCGGGGATCGGGGCCAGCGCCATCAAATCCATCATCGCCTCGTCGCGCAGGGCCAGCGCTTCGCGAGAGACGACCAAGGCCCCAGTTTCATCCCGCAGCGGCTCCGCGACGACGTTGCCGTCAATCTCCACAAGCTTCTGGGTGTGGATCGGGAACGCCTGTTCGAGGTAGCCAAGCACGTAGTCGCGCGGCGTCAGCGCGCCTTCGACCAGCTCATCATCGGGGTCCATCACCTCCAGGCGCTGTTTCAAAAGGCTTTCGCCCGTCGAGACCACTTGGATAACGCATGCATAGCCGTCAGATAGGTCCTGCTGAATGGCGCTGACAATTGATGGAGCTTTCATGCCCATCAGCAGATGATTGAAGAAGCGCTGCTTTGTGCTCTCGAACCGCGACTTGGCCGATGCTTTTGCCGCAGAGGCATTGGTTTCTCCCGATGCATCATTGACGCCTGTCGCGGTCAATGCCGCCTCCAAGTTGTGATGGATGGTCCGGAATGCGCCCGCATAGGCATCGTATATCTCTGTTTGGGCAGGCGTCAGTGCATGTTCCAGCACATCGTATTCGACTCCATCAAAACTCAGCGCCCGCGCGGTGTAGAACCCGAGTGTCTTGAGGTCGCGGGCCACCACCTCCATTGCCGCCACACCGCCCGCCTCCATCGCTGAGACAAAGCTCTCGCGGCTCGGGAACGGGTATTCAGGCCCTTGGCCCCAAAGCCCGAGCCGGGAGGCATAGGCGAGATTGTGGACAGATGTGGCCCCCGTCGCCGAGACATAGAAGACGCGAGCGCGCGGAGTGGCGAGTTGCAGGCGTAGACCTGCAAGACCCTGCTGGGACGGTTTTGCCCCCCTGCCCTGCTCCGATCCAGCCGCATTTTGCATCGCGTGGGCCTCGTCGAAGGCCAACACGCCGTCAAAGTCGCCCCCCATCCAGTCGAGAAGCTGGTTCAAGCGCGTGGTGCCGCATTTTCCGGCAGACCGCAGCGTGGCGTAGGTCACGAACAAAATGCCGTCGCCCATCGTGACGTGCTGGCCTGGCTTCCATTTCGAGAGCGGCTGGATATCCGCGGGCGAGCCGCCGAGATCGGTCCAATCGCGCACGGCGTCCTCAATCAGAGTGGCGGATTTTGACACCCAGACGGCTTTGCGCCGCCCGCAGAGCCAATTGACCAGAATAAGGCCGGCGCACTCGCGGCCCTTGCCGCAGCCGGTGCCGTCGCCGAGGAAATACCCCAAGCGGTAGGCACGTGCCTCCGCATCCTCATCACTGCGCAGCATCTTGGTCTGATCCTCATCAATGGTGAACTTGCCGGGCAGATCCCGTGCATGGGCGTCGTTGGCCATGATGATGGTTTCAAGCTGGGCTTCCGACAGATGACCCTCTGCAATCAAGCGGTTCGGCAGGCGCAGCCCCTTGGCGGCCTGCAAGGACGGTACAGGTGGTGCGACCGACGCCATGGCAATGCTTTCAACCAGCGGCGTCGGGTGTTCCTGTGCACCAGCGATATCGATCCGCTGCGGACGATAGCGGGCGTATATCTCGGAAATGGGGGTGTTTTCGCGCGGCGTCTCAAGCGTGGCGAACGACAGCGGTATCGCTGCGTGTTTAGGAGTTTTGGCAGCAGATCGATTTGATGCATCAGGCTTGCGCGCTTTGCGATGCGTAGATTGCATCAGAGGGCGATGAGCATGCAATGAGCGTGCCGCCGTCACTGGAGCCACAATCGGGCGCGCCCTGGCGACCTCGTCCACTATGCTGACCGCTGCGTCGAGATCATCGACAGAAGTGCGGATCATCTCACCGCCCGCATCGACCTTGTCAAAGACCATCAATTGCGTATCCACGCTGGTGCCAAGCTTGCGATAGACATGGCCGGGGATGGTCAGGGCCAGCCGCGGTGTGAGAAGGCTCATCGCGCGGGCCCAATGTGCAGCATCCCGCTCGGGGCTGAAGCCCATCGGCATGATCGCAACAAGACGCCCGCCGGAGGCCAATCGTTTCGCGGCGTCAATGAGATGTTTTGCTGCGATGTGCTTATCGCGGGAGCGATCCACCGAAGATGCAAACGGCGGGTTCATCACGACAACGCTGGGGGCTGTTGTTGATGTCAGCAGATCATCGATATGCTCGGCATCATGTCCGCTCGCCTGCGCGTCAAACATCACATCAAGCAGCCGTTGGCGAAACGGATCGACTTCGTTAAGGAAAAGCTTGGCCCCTGCCTGCTTGGCAAAGCCTGCCAATGAGCCGGTTCCCGCAGAGGGTTCCAACGCAGTCTCACCTGTCCGGATTGCGGCCGCGCGCGCCGCGAGGGCTGCGTAAGGCAGCGGGGTCGAGAACTGTTGCAGGCGAATTTGTTGCTCGGACCGACGGGTCTCAGACAAGAGCCGCATCGCGAGGTTCTTGGCAGCACCAAGTGCGCCTGACCCGTTCGCATCCAAGAAAAGTGTTTGAACCGCAGCAGCCTGCATCATGTCATAGGCCATACGCCAGCTCCATGCACCGCTCGCGTCGCTGCCGCCAAAGGTGTTGCGCATAATCTTTGAAAGAGAGGAGCTGCGCAGAGGGCCGCGCGCGATCTCGGCGGCGATCAGCGACAGGGCTGATTTAAGCTGAGCGTTAGATGGGGTTAGATTGGAGTGCTTCTGGTTGGGATGGGCCATGTTTTCTGTCCTTTGTGATCCGGGTTGAGGTTCACAGGACAAAAAGCCTCCTCTACGCTTTGCAGCGCGGAGGAGGCCCCTAGGGCCAGAATACGGCGTGGAACGCGCTGTGGGGCCTCCTATGGCGTCTGCTGGCCAAAAAACTCCGCCAACACGGCACTGCCCTCAGCTATTTCGCGACTGATGAGGGTCGATCCCGCCAGTGACGCCTTTGAGAGCCGCACAAGGCTGCCGGTTTCCTCAATGCGGTAGCAGCGGCGTTTTTGCCGCCCTCGCCTGTAATGCGTCGCGGTGACGATCTGACAGGTGCTGCCATCGCTGAGGGTCACAGGGGCAACCAACTTGATCTTGTCGCCCTCAGCGTAATCAGGGATCGCGGCCAAGTCCCGACACCGCTGCCGCCAGGCGTGGGCATAGCTTTCGGGGTCTTTCAACTCGGACAGCAGATTGAGGATGCTCAACGGCGCGCGGGACTCATTTGGACCAGCGCTTTCCTCCATATCTTTGTAGCCCCAGCACCCGTCGTCGGTGCGCGTCAGAAACACTGCACCGAAGGTGAAGGTTCCATCTTTGTCGGTCACATAGGTCCGATCCACCAAGGGCCCCGCATCGCATGCAACGACCTTTGCTGCCGCATACCACGTCGAGCCAACCTTACTGGCTTTGACCAGTGTCGTGCGGCGCGTATCTGTCTCAAAAGTGCAAAGCCGTGTGATCTCTGCTTTCTCATCGGCGTAGGCCTGAACCCGCCGGTCGGTGTAAAAGAGCCAACCCATTACGCTGCCCTCCGGTCTTCGAGTTCCATGAGTGCATCGAGCGGCACGCGATACGGCTGCATGGCATCGAAGTCCTCGCAGTTGCCGCAGTTTTGAACGATGGCAAAGGTGTCGCAGGCGTCCTTCAGGACAACTCGGAATGTGCCACCAAGACCCGACGGCACCTCGTAGGTTCCGCCAATCAGGAAGTCTGAGGCGCGGCGCACAAAGACGCGGATGGAATGCCCATCGGTGGCCAGTCGAATGGCCCCCTGCCCGCGATCGATTAGTGTCTGCACATCGTCAAGGATGTCTGTGTAGAACTGCCCGGTCAGATCGCGGAACGCCATTTGACGTTGTGCCATCCAATCGCTGTCGCGAAACGGATTGATACCGTTCGCAAAGGCAAAGCTGGGATCGGAATGCTCGGTGGTGACAATACGGGTGGTAGAGCCATCGATACCGTTGGAGCGCAGATGCACGCCGTTCCCAACGATGAGGATCAGGGCGGGCTTGTCGACGGGTCCGTTCCAATTGGGCAGGAAGGTTGAACATGAGCGCGCATGCGCGATTTGCGCCGCGACAGCGGACGCGGAGAACTTGAGAATAGCCATGGGGATGTCTTTCTTGGTGTTGCAAGGGGGTGTCGGGATCTGACCCGCGCCTAGTGTTTCCAAGCGCGGGTCATTGGGACGATCAGGCGGCTTTCGCCTGAACGGTCTCGGTTTGAGCGGCGTCTTCCTCCGCATCCACATCCAAGCTGACGCCACCGGTCGTTTGCATCATCGGCGGGCACCACGCCGCAACCGCCCGCTGCTGCGCCTCCGTGAGGGTCGCAAAGGGCTCGGCGAAGAGCTTGTCGCAAAAGGCGACGATCTCTTTCTTGCTCATGGAGGCCAGTGTCACCGCCTCCTGTGCAAGGCCGAGCTCTTCGCCAAGGATTTTGAGCAGCCACGCTTTCTTGAAGCGGTTGAACAGCGCCGCGTTTGGCGTCCAATGCGCGCGAATGTCAGGCATGACCTCGATCTCGAAGTCGTGCATTAGGCTGTCGCTCTGAACGCTGCGGGCAAAGCACGATTGCGTGGTGCTGGCCGTGGCATAGGCGACCAGCTTGGCCTTCTCGCCCGCCTCAAGGGCACGGAACGATGCAAACTGATCTGCCGGAGACTTCGCCTCATCCGCCCAAGACAGATCGAGCGCGTCGTGCGCCTCGGCGACCTGTTCCAGCGATGTGCCATCTATCTCGTCCATCTTGGCGTGGCTGCGGTATTCCTTGCGGGCCTCGACCTTGATGCCATGGGTTGCGCTCATGGTGCCAAGCACGTCCGTGACCAGTTTGAACAATGTCAGATCGAGCGTAGCGTCTGGATGCAGGGTCATCGCCGCTCCAAGGGCCATTGCCCGCTCAGTCTTGAGGTCTTGGGTCAGCGAGGCTGGGTAGACGATTGCGTCTGCGCCCTGCCCTTCTGTGCCGCCGGACGTGCCGCCGGCGCTGGTCGTCTGCGCCGGCGCCTCAGGCTTGTCCTCTGGCCGTACCAGACCGACATGCAGCGTGATCTTGCTGTTTGACCAGGATGCGATGACACCACCCTGCGCAAGATCTTCGGCGCTGTAGGCTTCCTGCAGATCCCGCGCCTCTTCTTCGAGCGCATCCACGCGGTCGTAGAGGGCGTTGTAGGCATCGGTCTCGAGGGTCTCGTCCTCCATCTCAAGTTGAAGTTTCTCGAGCTCCTCCGTGATCGCATCCACGCGCTTTTGATCAGCGGCGTCAGGCTCGACCGGACCGGGATAGACGCGGCCATATTCTGCCATCGCTCCATAGTCGTAGCGCACCAAGGCTTCGGCCCACGCAAACCCCGTTTGGGCCCTTGCTTCTTCGGCGACCGCGGTGAGTTTCTCGACCATGATCGTTTCGACGAGTGCGATGTCTTCCAACACCGAATGCTCCTCGAGGAGGTCGGCAGCGATGGGACCACCCCGCGCCTCGTATTCCTCGCGCACGAAGGCCCCGATATCGTCGCTGACCTGCACACCACGGGTTTTGAGCGCCTGACGCACCGTATAGGCCTGCACGTAGCTGTCATCGCTCGTCAGCGCCTCGTAAACCTCAAGCTGCACGGCCTGGCTCGGGTGGTCCGCAAAAGCCTTCATCGTATCGAGGGTGATCGTCTTGGCGCGCGCGGCTGCGCGGATATCGGGATGGATCAAACCATAGCGCAAGCGACCCTTCACGGCGGCGACTGTGGTGCCGAACGTCTTGGCAATCGTCTCAGGTGACTGCCCATCGACTTCCATCATACGCGCAAACGCCTCAAACTCGTCGATAGCGTTCATCGGGGCTTGGGTGATGTTCTCGGCCAGCGACAGGGCCGTGGTCACATCACAGTTGTCCGGCACCAATCGGCATTCGATCTTGGTTTTCTTGGTGAAGCCCTTGGCGGTCTTGTCAGCGACCAGTTCGTTCAAGGCGGCGCGACGTCGACCGCCTGCCAATACGCCGAACTTGCCATCGATCTTTTGAACCAGCAGCGGTTGGATGATGCCCAAGACGCCGATGCTTGCCGTGAGATGTGCGATCGCCTCTGTCTCGTAGGTTTCAGGTGAATTGCTGCGCACATTGGCAGGATGTGAAGTGAGATCACCAATGGCGACCGAGATAGATTTGAGAGCATGTGTCATGTGATGTCCTTTTGAGATGTGTGGGCCGCCACGAACATTCGGAACGGCCTGACCAATCCCCGGATTTGAGGATCACATGACAAAAGGCCCGCTTTCCCTTTGGAGAGGGTCAGCGAGCCTTCAGATTGCAGGTGGTCCCCCTGCCCTACCAGTCCGATGCCATCATAATGGTGAGCACGCGCATCGTGGTTGCTGGGTTGTCAGGTGTCTCAGCGCCATAGCGGAAATCGCTATCCGCTTCATAAAGATCAATCTTCCAGAAGACCTTTTGCCCCCTGATATCGACGGCTCCGAAGTCGTGGCATCCGTCTGGATCATTCTCAGGTTCAAAGACGTCGAACTCACCTGTTGCTTTGACCGCCTCAGCCATGAAGCCATCCTCGACTTCGGCAAGAGACCGTGTGACATGCATACGGCCGGCAATGGGCTGATCTGGCGCAATGCCAAGGCAGGCGAGTTTACGAAAGGCATCATTCTGCGCCGCGATTGCTGCGATGTCGGGGCCTTCGGTTTGAGGGAGTGCAGAAGAGGTCATGGGTCTGTCCTTTCGAGGAAATTGAAAACACAAAACCCAAAGCTTGCTTTCACTCTTTGAGAACCACCACCTACGACAGCACCGGACCTCTCAAGCTGCCTGATCGGTGGCCCCTGCCCTGCCCGCTTCCGACCTCGCGATCAGATAATCGCAGGCCTTCTGCGCATCAGCTGCATGTTTGAAGATCGCGGTTTTGTCCGAGCGCAGCACACGCAACCAGTGATACAGATACGATGCGTTCAGCTCTACCGTATGCGCGGTGAACCCAAGCTCTTGCCCCAGAAAGCAGGACGTCAATTCAGCCACGATCTCTTCGCGGGAATAGGCCGTGTTGCCAAACCGGCTAAGACCGTAGTCTCGGTTCAAGCGATGGGCTGCCTTGGTGGCATGGGCCAGCTCATGCGCCCAGACCCCGTAAAAGTTCAGCGGGTTCGTGAAGCGCTCGATGCCTGGCATGAACACTTTGTCGACGGGCGGATTGTAGCGTGCCTCGGTCCCACCAAAGACCGTCGTAATATCGATGGCATCAAAGAACGCCTGCATATGTTGGATTGGCACGGACGACGGATGATCGGGGACCTGACAAGCATCCGGGTGGAATGCCTCCGGCAAGCCCTCGATTTGATCGGCATTGAACACGCGATATGACTTCTGGAACCGAAACACGCGGGCTTCTTCGGCATTGCCATCGTTGGCATCCTGCTCATCATCCGCCTGCGTTCGACTCTGGCCATAATAAACAACAACGGACGAGCGTTCGCCCTTTCGGATCTTTGCTCCAAGGTTATTTGCCTGTGGCACGGTCATCCAGAACGGAGAGGTATATCCTGCCATCACCGTGCGCATGGTGAGCAGGAAGTTGTTCACGCCCTGATAGGGTTCACTGTTGTGGCGCAATGGACGCGCACTGCCGCTTGCGGTCCACGGTTTGCGCCATGGGAGAACACCGCGTTCGATGATGCGGATGAGTTCATTGGTGATGGCTTCGGATGCGTCGAATTTGGACGTGCGGGAACGGGCCATGGCTGGCTTCCTTTCGATTGAGATTGATTTGGAAGGTTGAGTTAGGTCGCGCGACCTGCGCGCGGGTCGTTGACGATACGAGCGCCAAGGCGTTCGACAAGATCGAGATATGTCAGAAGCGGTATCCGGCTTGAGGCCGTCCAAGGCTTTGGATCAACCGTGCCATCCATTGTGACCTTGGGCAGGTTTGCGAAGGCGATGATGTCGCGAACGGTGCGGTAGTCGATCAGAGGCGTTCCAAGCCGGACAGCCAAGCTGGCGAGCGGGAAGCGTTCAACGGGGGCATAGAGCGAGACTGTTGTCAGACCGAGGTGAAGAATGGTCCCTCCCCCGCCGCAAGTCACATAGGCATTGGGGTTGTTGAGGGCCGCACAGAGATATCCAATATCGCGGCGGATTGTTTGGCGTTCCAGCCGAAGCGCCGCATCAAGGTCGCCAGTTCTTCTAAGCTCTTGATGCCGCCACCACGACTGAGCTTCAGTGCGCAGCACGCGCAATACTTCTGTTTGCATGGGAGGTTCCTTGTCAGGACAGACAGGCCGGAAACCGACCCGGACCCGTCAGGAACGCCCACAAGGGTTCCTTCAGACAGTCCCAAAACAAGAAGGAAACTTTCACTTTAAGATAACATCAGGCTGCATCTGAATTGGGGGAATGCAAAACATCTCAAACACGAAAGAACCTGCTTTCAGGTAACTGTAGCAAGAAACTATAGGCAATTTTGACCTAACTCATTGATAATTATATATTTTAAGTGAAGTTCGTGCTTGGAAACTACCTCAGAGTAACAGAATTCGGTTCAGTAGCGTCTAAGACACGGTTTGCGCCTAAATGATGCGCGCAATGTATAGGCAAAGGTTCGTGTCAGACTGTGTATAGATCAGTCCCCCTGCCCGATCTCTTCTGGACGCAATGAAATCTGTGCGGCTACCAACGGCAAGTCTTGGCGGCTTTTCTATCGTTGATTGGCTGGCATTTCATTAAAACTGGCGATGTGGCTTGGAATATTGTCCGCGGACAATTGAGAAATCACGCTGCATGATTTTGCGCCAAAGCCAGACGTCGGATTAGCTTCTCTGGGCTAAAACCGTCACTTTTTGATCCAGTGGTTATTGACCGAAAATAGGCACCGACTGCTTTGATCTTGTCGTGGAACTGCATTATTGCCCAAACGGTTGCTGCAGCTCGTAAAGCACCAAGGCGCTCATGTGCTGCTTCATAGTTTTGGGTTGTGATCCCTATCATCGGGGCGAGTGTTCGTGCGTGAGCAACAACATCATGAACAGTAACTATCTTTCTCAGTGAAAACTCTGCTGCTTCTGGACAGGTAGACAGTAGTTCAGGGATGGTGATTGGAGCTTCTGATGCCTTGGGAGTGGTTTGTTTTTTTAGAGTGATGCTCTCTTTATCAATATGTTCTTTATTTGACTTATGATGATGCCGGACAAATTGACCGTCACTGGCGGTCATAGTTGTTGTTGAAACCGGACTTTCATCATCAACTGACTCGGCATCAACTACTGAGATTGGCAGGTTTGAGAGGATTTGTTCACAGTCTTTGAGCGACAATTTTCGACGTAGGACACGAAAGATGTCTAGGGCGATCTCATCGTTTGGGTTGTCGGTCAGACTTGCATTGGCCGCTGCGCGAATTTTGGCGCGCAGATAGTCAATTTGCTCCCGTTCCTTCATGACCTCAGCTGCCATTGAAGCAATCTCATGTAAGCGATCAAAGAGTGGTGAGAGGTCGAAGCCAAACCGAAGGGCCTTGCCTTCGTGTCTGTTGTGCTTTGTGAAGCGCTTTCGATTTGGGCTGTCACGACGCACCAGTAGGCCAATATCCTGCAACGTTGCCGCGTGACGTCTGATGGTTCTGTCTGAAATGCCGTTGCGTCGAAATGTGAGCGTTGCATTCGATGCAAACACTGTGTGGTGATTGCGCTTTGGCGCCAGGCACGAAAGCATCGCATCTAAGGTTGATATCACAGATGCGCTGAGACCAAGACGAGGTGCTGCGTTGCGGAGCGTTGCTACGACGATGTGACGCTCTGGAATGGAATTGTCCGCGGACAATATTTCACTGGTCCGCAGCCCGGTGGGTGCAGTTGCTTGTGTAAATGCCATGTTTTTTTCACGACAACCTGATGTGAAAGGCACCAATATCTCTGAAAATCAGAAAAAAGGCCGCAAATCTTCGTCAACCGAATCGGTTGTTGTTGACTGGCGCGGAGAAGCTGGTAAATCTGAAAGTGCAAAGAACAGATTGGGCTCTCCTAGGGAAACCTTGGGGGGCTCTTTCTTTTTTGGGTTGTTGGTCGTGCTCCTTTTTTAAGTTTTACTGCTCGGTCGACGGCAGTCAGAGCTTTTGCTCTGACTGCCACGCCTCATAGAGGCGCGTAAGCTCAGCTTCTGCGTTTTTACGCATCCACTGGGCAAATTCTGGGGCATCAGACTTCGACAGCTTGAATGTCAAAGCACGGGCCGTTTCTTTTACTTCTGCCAAAGCCGTCCCATCACTAAGTTTGATAGAGAGGGTAGGGGGGGCAACTGGTTTGTCTGGGGCTTTAGATTTCAGCGCCTGAGTAATGGCATCACTGACCAAGCCAAAGCGGTCGTCGGAGCTCTTGGCAGCATTGAACTGAAGCGTTGCGGTGACCTGTTCAAGATCGACGCTATCGCTGCGCGACTGGTCTGCCAACTCTTCCCAACGTCTGCGTCCAATGCCATGCGCGGAGCCGATCTTCTCGATGACTGACTTAGGAATAGACCGTGCAACTTTGGTCATGCGCGAAAGCATTGGCTTGTCCACAGCGAGGGCATCCAGAATGATTGCTTGCTCGTAGCCACTTGTAGCCAGCTCAGTGGCGAAAAGCGCCTTTTCAATGAAGCTGGGATCCAAGCGTTGAGTGTTCTCTTGTCCCTGGGCAAGAATAGCCTCTTCATCAGAAAGAGACCTGACAAGTGCTTTCGCGGGGATGCCGAGCGATCGCAAGGCCCGCAATCTGCGGCGACCATAAACGATTTTGTAGTGTCCGGGTTTGTCCGCGATGGGGCGCACCATAATTGGTACTTGTTGGCCGTGTGCCTTAATGCTCTCAGCTAGCGTCACGACATCAGCATCGGTGAAAGAGAGACGGTCCTTGGGGCCGTTCTCTTCAATGACATCAACGGAGATTTCTCTTACCGCGTTGCTCGCGACATCCTTCAAAGTGGATTTAACGCCGCTCATTGCGCCGGTATTCGGGAAACGTGCCTTTTGCTCTGATGCCGAGACAGCGGTCGTGTCTACATCAGGCGGGGGAGGGGGCTGAAATAGGTTTCTACGGGCCATTAGTCAGTTTCCCTTCCCCAAGCTTGCTGGATCGTCTTTTCGAATTCATCCGCGACGCCATTAACAGACTCTAATATGCGGGTTAGTGTCTTTTTTACGACTTGCGAGGGATCCAGTTCATAGATGGTTTGCTGTGTCATGCCAGCGTCAGAGATCGCTGTGGATTTGAGCATCGGTGTGGTCAAAACCTGATCGAGGAGAATGGAGCGTAAGAAACCCGCCATTTGTGACTGTGGTACGTCGGTTGGTTCATATCGAGCGATCAAGAACTTAAGGAAATTCCAGTCGATGGGCCCCGCCGCCTCTTCGAGAGTTTCGACAGTTTCTCCAGCCATTTCAAGGAATTGCGCCATTGATGCAACATCCAACATGCTGGGAACAACCGTGATTAGAAGGCCGGTAGAAGCCAACAAAGCTGTCATTGTTGTGAAGCCAAGTTGAGGCGGACAATCGATGATGACGAGATCGTAGTCTGCTTCGACCTCGTCGAGAGCGATGGCAAGGCGTTGTGTGAATGGCGGATCGATCTTGTGCTGAAGCGCATACGCTGTTTCGGTCTCGTACTCGGATAGCAAGAGACCTGCCGGAGCGAGGTCAAGGTTGTGAAAATATGTCTTTCGGATGACTTGGCTCAGCGGCACAGGGTCTTCGTATTTTAGCGCGTCATAAACGGTGCCGCTCTCAGCAAACTCGATCTCAGGACGGTACCCGAACATCGTGGTCAAGCTCGCCTGTGGGTCCATGTCGATCGCAAGTACTCGATAGCCTCGCAACGCATAGCGTTGAGCCAAGTGGATTGCGCTGGTTGTCTTGCTGGATCCGCCTTTGAAGTTCACTATAGAAATAACCTGAAGGGCATCGTTCTCGCGCCGTCCGGGAAGGTATGTTTCGCCATTCCGACCGGTCTTTGCCATCACATGGCGGATTTGGTCAATCTCTTGGGCGGTATAGAGCCTGCGACCTCTGGAATCCGTCTCTACATCGGGGAAATCACCTTCTTGATGCCGCGTTCGAAGGTTCGACATACTGATGCCGGTGAGCTCTGATACTTCCGCAGGATGAAACTTACGTAGCGCTTTTCGGCTGTCGGGCTGGAAGCTATTGCGCATATGGTTGTTAAGCGCTTCCGATAGGCGGGCAGCGTTCGACGCAATAGATGCGGCGATAGAGCTGGTTTGCGCGATATTAGCGTTTGAATTCATGCTGCCCTCACGACCTCTTAGTGGGTCATTTGTGTTTCGTCGCTAAAAGGCGTGATTTACGTCAGATTGCGACAATTGAACTCATGACACGCAACTTATCCCCAAGCAACAATTTTTTGGCCTTTTCGGTGGCAAAGGATTCTTCAATTCAGCCGTCATGCCCGAAGAACCTTAGGTAACATGTTGAAAAAAAACATTTTATCGGTATTTTGGTGGATTGTCGCAACATGTTGTAGCTCTTAGGCACATGATCGCAATTGATAGCAAACATGTCTATGGCTCGAATCGGTCGGATGGTAGGAACTTATGTAAGTTGTTGCCGCGGACACAAAATCGGCTTGGTGGCCTTGGGCTCTGTGGCAGATAGCGATTTCGCCTTGAATCAATATTAAGATCCAACTTTCGCGCATCTTACATGCGCGAAAGTTGGATTTTTGATCCGCCCCGTGAAGAACTCGATATACTACCGAGTATTTTTTCTACTCAAAGCGTAAGTCTTATCGTGCGGTGTGTCGCGACATCTGTTGTCTTTGTGAGTGGGGCGGGGGGCGTCAGAATTTCTTTACTTTCTATCGGTCTGGCTTCGACTTTTAATCGGTGGCGAACGCTCCCGTTCAGTTGCTGGATCCCATGCGGGATCAGCATAAAACTCGTCAAGATGCACATCTGACTTTACGTGTGATTGCACGGCTTAAAAAACGTGTATACGAACGACACGCTTTACGTCTAAATGTACAGCTCTTAATACGCGTAAAGTACCGGAAACTTCTTTAGGAAGGTAACCTTCTTATTATGGCTACCCCAAATGAAAAACTTGCAGCCTCGCTCGAGCTTCTCAAGGAGCGACAAGCGGAACATGGCAACGTCCTTCGAAGCGGTGAGCTTAGCCGGACCCACCGAGAGAGGCTCAAGAAAAATGGTTTCCTAACAGATGTCATTCTGGGCTGGCTGATCGTGACTCGACCACAAGACAAGTCCCATGACTCGACCTTCTGGTACACATCATTCTGGGACTTCTGTCGTCGGTACTGCCACGAACGCTATGGCGTGGAGTGGTGCTTCTCGTCCGAGCAATCTTTACTTTTGCACGCCGAAAGCACCCACATTCCGAAGCAAGTGATCGTTTGGACTCCCAAGGGGTCTGGCAACAACACGGTGCTGCCGTTCGACACGTCGCTATACGATCTCAAGAAGGACCAGCCTCCGAAGAGCGACATTGTCACAAAAGATGGGCTGTTCATTCTCTCTGTTGAAGCGGCACTCATCAACGTCCCCGAAGTATTCTACCGCTCCTACGCAATGGAAGCGCAAATTGTCTTGAGCGGTTTGAGGAATACAGGTTCCTTGCTTGTCAAATTGCTCGACGGCGGGCACGTTTTGGCCGCAGGGCGGATTGCGGGTGCGTTGCGTCGCGTTGGGCGCGACAATGAGGCCGACACAATTCTCAAGAAGATGAAGGCCGCTGACTACGATGTCCGGGAGAGGAACCCGTTCGTGGATGGTGCCCACGTGATGCCCCTCGAAGTGGGCAGCTCGCCACTTGCGGCTCGGATCAATGCTGCGTGGGACACACATCGCGATGCCATTCTAGGCATATTTCCTGACGAACCAGGTATGCCCGCCGACAAAGATAAGTATCTGGCGGTGATCGACGACATCTACGTCAACGATGCCTATCACTCACTGTCCATTGAAGGCTATTCCGTCACTACAGAGTTGATCGAGCAAGTGCGGCAGGGGTCCTTCGACCCTCTTGGAAATGTGGAACACAAAAAGGATGTCGATGCGCTTGCGGCCCGCGGTTACTGGCAAGCCTTTCAATCCGTTCGTGCGTCGATTGAAAGAATACTAACGGGGGTGTCGGCAGGGCAGGCGGCCAGACAAGATCATGATAGTTGGTATGAAGAGTTATTCCGGCCGTCTGTGACGGCAGGTATCCTGAAGGCTGGCGCATTGGCTGGCTACCGAAATCATCCAGTGTATCTGCGGGGATCACGTCACACGCCGCCGCGCGTGGAAGCTATTGCCGACGGTATGGAGACCCTGTTCAAAAGACTCGAGAATGAAAATTCCGCAGCGGTTCGCGCTGTTCTTGGGCACTGGCTACTCGGTTACATCCACCCCTATCCCGATGGAAACGGGCGCATGGCACGTTTCTTGATGAACGCAATGTTTGCATCCGGCGGCTACCCTTGGACAGTTATCGATGTCGAGCATCGAGCAGCATATATGTCTGCCTTGGAGTCGGCGAGTGTTGGGGGCGACATCGTTCCGTTCGCAAAACTGATGGAGGATCGAATGCAATGGTCAACTTCTCTTTCCCAGTGAGCTAATTGACCTGTTAGTTTGGGCACTTGGACAGAAAAGTTGGAAATTTGCACTGCCTTCGGGACCCGATGTAAATCGGATCATTTAGATGGTTATATCTCAAGCGCGGAAATTCTTTTGAAGGAGAGCACCTAACCGAAGACATTTTCGAACGGTATTTGAAAATCGCTGAGGTTTGCGTTTCTACTTTGGCGATAGTGATTGCATCGAAAACCTCACAAACTAAAGTAATTCGTAAGAGGGTTTTGTTAATGTCATCAATACTAAAGCTTTTTCGAGTTCTATTTTTTTACGCGCTCTATTTTTTGTTGTGCATGGTTGCCGTAGTGACCGTGTTGCAAGGTTGGCCTATTGGCGGTCAAATGCTCTTTGCCTTCGGCTTACCTATCGTTTTGGTCTGGTGGCAAGAAAAGAGACGATCCCGAAAAGTGGAAGCCAAAGTGCTTGCCGCGGAAAGCACAAACACAAGAGTAACTCAATCCGAGCCAGTGGCCCGCGTAAGTGCCCACGAAAAACGCACCGAGCGTGAGCGAGAGAGAACACGCGAAGCGAATGCTCTTCGATCATCGTCGACAGCGCTGCCCAAACCACCAAAACAGGACTGCTCGGAAATCGTGCGTGCCGGCCAGTCTGCGGCACCAGCACTTTCGGCAATCGCAAAGCAGTATGAGAACCCGCGGCCAACAGCACACAAGACGCAAACGAATTCACGTAAAAATGGATGGATACCAGCGGCAGAGACCGTGACCGTTGCTGCGCGAGATATTGGCGGAATGGTCTATGTCGGAACGCCGCCATTGCTTAATCACCATGGCTATCGCGACAAATGCAGGGCATTCATTGACCCGTCTCTTTCTGTCGCAAGAACAGGGGACGATAGGGCAGGGGAGGGCATGTCGTACTGGCCTGGGTATTCTGATATTTCAGCACGAAGCAGGGCGACCTATCTTGAATGGTTGGCAAGCTGTCTCTTATACACATCTGACGCTGCCGACGATCTACTCTGTGTAGAT
>OJDV01000104.1_pt1 | contig 45955 bp, 38 predicted proteins | sample 1592911 | NCBI WGS metagenome assembly OJDV01 (sample SAMN05416860, study PRJEB24817) | seawater metagenome | isolation source: Sea water | place: Canada:Atlantic | collected 2013-11 | reverse complement strand
ACCTTCGACAGCAGGGTCGATGAATTGCTCCTGCATTCTCGACACTCCCGCCATCCATGGCGGTCGGATGCTGGCGAAGAGCCCCCATGGATGGGTTCACGGCGTGTCTGACACCGCATATCCCCGACGATTGCCGAATCAAGATCCGAAGCATTAGATCTACTTACTTAGCAGAATTAAACAAGACTTGAAATTGGCATAGCACATGAGTGAAAACAGATTCGGTACTGAAATTAATCCTGAGGATATTTTAGAGGCTTTGGACTTCTTTGATTCTTGGGAGGATCGTTATAAGTATATTATTGACCTTGGGAAGGAATTGCCCCCCATGGATCAAGCCCAAAAGACAGAAGAGCACCTCGTGCGCGGCTGTCAGAGCCAGGTTTGGCTTGTTGCTAAGCACGACGCCGACAAGCTCTATTTTGAAGCCGATAGCGACGCCTTTATAGTCAAAGGCCTGCTCGGTGTCGTGCTCGCCGCCTATAATGCCAAGACCCCCACGCAGATTACCGCCTTCGATATAGACGCCTACTTCGAGCAACTCAATCTGCTCAAACACCTTAGCTCTACCCGTGGTAACGGTTTGCAGGCCATGGTTAAGAAGATTCAGGCCATTGCCGCCCGCTAGGGTAGTGTTACTTTTCGTCCCAACGCAGCCAAACATCCCCTAGTCCCACCTTGCTTTGTGTGTCCCTCACTCTTCTATACAATCCGCGATGTTTAGTTTGTTTAGTTGCGACTGAACAAAATGAATGTAAATTTGATCGCAATTCACTATAGAGATGGTTCATGGAAAACAGTTTGCCTGACGAAAATGCGCTCTTTAATAGTAAGCCCAGCCATGAGGCTGCGCTGTCTGCCAACGAAGAAGACGGCATTGGCCGCTTCATTGAGCAGATGGGACTCTATGCTCAGGGCGATGGCGTTGCCCGTATTGCCGGGCGGCTCTTCGGTTACTTCATCGTGCATGGTGGGCCGGTTAGTTTTGCAGACCTTGCAGAGGCATTGCAGGTTAGCCGCGCCAGTGTGAGTACGAATGCTCGCACCTTGGTCTCTATAGGCATGATCGAACGTGTCACTCGGCCAGGCGACCGTCAGGACTATTATCAACTCGCCGAATCGCCTTTCTCACGCATGATCGAGACCTATATCGCGCGTATGCGCGCAATGCAGGAGATCCTGCAGCAGGCAGATCGAACTATCCCGCAGAACATGGCCGCCACGCATCGCCGGCTTGCCCAGATGAGCGACTTCTACAGCGTCGCCGTGCAAAGTAATGAGCAGATGCTCAAGGAACTTGAACAATGAAAAAAATCATCATACCTATCCTCATCGTGGCAGGGGCAGGTGCTATCACGGCCGCTATGATCATGAACCGACCGAGCCCTGTTGTGAATGCTCCCGAAGAGCGTGTCACATTGGTGGAGGTGCAGACCGCCAATGCCCGCGATATGTTGTTCTCCGTCTCCTCGCAAGGCACTGTGGAGCCACGCACTCAGACCACGCTGGCCGCGGAAGTTTCCGGCCGTGTGATGTCAGTGTCTGAGAAATTTGTGGTGGGTGGTTTCTTCCGCGAGGGCGACCTGCTGTTGAGCCTAGACTCGGCAGACTATGAAGTGTCCGTGCAACAGGCTCGCGCCAATCTATTAACCGCTCAGGCCCAGCTTACTCAAGAGCAGGCTCAAGCGGACCAGGCCGCAAGGCAGTGGGACTCCTCCGGTCGCGCCCGTGCCGATGCGCCACCACTTGCGCTGCGCACGCCATTCTTAGCCGAGGCTAATGCCCGAGTCTTATTCGCCGAGGCGGACCTAGCCCGAGCAAACCGCCAGTTGGAGCGCACCAAGATTCGCGCGCCTTATGACGGGCTGATACGCGAGAAGATGGTGGATATCGGCCAATATGTGGGCACTGGCACCCAACTCGCACGTACCTTCGCTGTGGACTTCGCAGAGGTCCGTTTGCCACTGACCGATCGAGATATTGCTTTTCTTAACTTGCCGCGACCAGGGGCTCCACAAAATATCGCGAATGCCTCCAGCAGCAATGCCTGGGGTGCTGATGCGCGAGCCAATGGCACAAGTGGCACGCCGGTGACGCTTACGACGACTATAGGCGGTAAGGCGCTGCAGTGGGATGCGCGCATAGTGCGTACCGATGGCGTTATCGATAGCACCACACGTGTGTATTATGCCGTGGCTCAAGTGCGCGACCCGTATAGCTTGCGAGAGACTAATGATGGCAAGCCCGCCTTGTCCATCGGTAGCTTCGTTAACGCGACTTTGCAAGGCATAACCGCCCATGGCGTCTTTACGCTGCCCCATAGTGCCGTGCGTAACTCCGACCAAGTGATGGTGATGGACAACGAGCAACGCTTGCGCATGCGTACCGTCAATGTGCTGCGTACCGATACCAACTCTGTGTACGTAGACGGTGGTCTGAGTGATGGCGATCGCGTGATTGTCAGTCCCGTGCCGGTGCCGATTGAGGGCATGCGCGTGTCCACTGCAGAAGGCTTCGAGATGTCGACGGAGAGCACACTATGAGGCTTCCTGAAACCACCTCTAAGACTGGCATCATCGCCTGGTTTAGTAGCAATGGAGTCGCTGCAAACTTGTTGATGATGTTCATTCTCTTCGCTGGCATCGCCTCAGCGTGGACGATTAAGATTCAGATCTTCCCAGACTTTGAGACCCGCACCGTGCAGGTGAGCATGGCTTATCCCGGTGCTGCGCCAGAGGAAGTGGAAGAGGCTATCGTGATCCGCATCGAGGAGTCTTTGCAGGGTTTGATAGGCATCAACCGCATGAACTCGGTAGCGCGTGAGAACGTAGGCACTGTGACCTTGGAGATATCCTCCGAGTACGAGGTAAGCGAGTTACTCGATGAGATCAAGGGTCGCATCGATAGCATCTCTACTTTCCCTGCTGGGGTAGAGCGCCCAACTGTCCGCGAGTTCGAGATCACCCAGGCGGTGATGAATGTGTCCATCTACGGCGACTTAGACGATAAAGCTTTGAAGACTTTCGCAAATGATATTCGCGAAGAGATTCTTGCGCTTCCCGAGGTCAGCCAGGCCAATATTCTTGGCGACCGCGACTACGAGATCGCCATAGAGGTGTCGGAAAACACACTGCGTTCCTATGGTCTTACGCTAGAGCAAGTGGCTAACGCCGTGCGCGCCTCATCGATCGATATGCCCGGCGGTGCCATTCGCACCGACACTGGTCGCATACAACTGCGCACTAAGGAACAGGCTTTTACGGGGGCAGATTTCGCCAATATCGTGCTGCGTACTAATCGCGATGGCACGCGTCTATTGGTGAGCGACGTGGCCACCGTGACCGATGGGTTTGTAGAATCTGAGAGCTTCTCGCGTTTCGATGGCAACCGCTCGCTCAGCGTGCAAGTGGTGGCAACGCGTGAACAGAGCGTGCTGGAGATCGAAGAAGCTGTTGTGGCCTATATCGAACAACGCCAAGGCACCTTGCCCGCCGGTCTCAATGTAGACAGTTGGGGTTCACAAGCCTTCTACTTAAAGAGCCAGTTAAACATGATGCTGGGCAATCTAGCGATGGGAGCGGTGTTGGTATTCCTAGTGTTGACTACCTTCCTACGCTTGAATATCGCGCTGTGGGTGATGGTAGGTATTCCCATTAGCTTCTTCGGCGCTCTTTGGCTGATGCCGATTGGTCCATACCCCGTCGACATCAATATGATCAGTCTGTTTGGCTTGATTCTAGTGCTCGGTATAGTAGTGGACGATGCCATCATCACCGCCGAGAGTGTGCACTCGGAGGTGACCGAACACGGGCATAGTCTAGACAACGTGATTGCAGGGGCGCACCGCGTTGCCGTGCCTGCAACCTTCGGCGTTTTGACGACAATAGCAGCCTTCGCCCCAATGCTCTTGGTTGGGGGGCAAGTGGCGCCTTTCTTCGAATCAATCGGTGTGGTGGTGATACTCTGTCTTATCTTCTCTCTAGTCGAATCCAAGCTGATTCTGCCCGCTCACTTGGCCCATGCACGATTAGTGACTAAGAAGCGCAAGCCAAGTCTGTTGGAGAGATTCCAAGATAAGGTGGCGGTGCATTTAGATCGCTTTATTAATACCAGCTATCGTAATTTTCTCGAGAAATGCCTAAGGAATCGCTACACCACAGTGGCAGTATTCTTGGGAATGATGCTTATCTCCATCGGCTTAGTCGCAGGCAACATCGTGCGCTTCGAGTTCTTTCCTAATGTGCCTAGTGACTTCATACAAGCAAACTTGGTGATGAACGATGGGGTATCCTATGAAGAGCGCAATACGGCACTTGCCAAAGTCGAGGATGCCATTCTTACATTAAACGACGACTTTCCCGACGAACAGCCTATCGATCATGTGATGGTATTCACCAATGGTGATGACGGTGGTGGCGTGACGGTGGAACTGACCAAGGCCGGCGAAGGGCGCACGATCAGTGCCGTTGAGATAGAGCAACATTGGCGCGACAAAGTGGGCTTTATCGCGAATACCCGCGAGCTACGTTTTTCCTCTAGCACCAATGCCGGTGGCGGCGCGAAGATCAATATGCGTCTAACGGGTACGCAATACGATCAACTGGAGCTGGCTGCAGCGGAGCTAGAAGAAAAACTTTCCGATTACGCCGGTGTATTTGACGTAACCAACTCCTATAGCCGCGGCAGCGAGGAGATAACACTGCGCATCAAACCCGAAGCGGAACACCTTGGCCTAACGGCGACCTCTTTGGGAAGTCAGGTTCGACAAGCTTTCTATGGTGATGAGGCGCAGCGTCTGCTACGTGGACGAGACGAACTCAAAGTGATGGTGCGCTACCCAGAGGATGAACGTGCCTCTATCGCCAACTTGGAGGATATGCGCATACGCACCCCTCAAGGCGAGCAAGTTCCTTTTGGGCAGGTAGCAGAGGCACGTATCGGTGAGGGTTTTGCCCGTATTAATCGCATCGATCGCCAACGCACCGTGACGATTACATCTGACGTGGACGCTACGGTTGCGCAGTCGGCAACGGTGATTCGCGATGTTACCGAGAACTTTATTCCGCAGTTGTTGGCCAAGTATCCTAGCGTCAACTTCGGGCTCGGTGGCGCTAGTCAGGAACAGGCCGCGTTGATGACGCGCATCGCGATCTTCTTCGGCGCTGCGATGTTCTTGATCTATGCGCTATTGGCGATTCCCTTGAAGTCTTATATTCAGCCGGCCATTGTGATGGCGGTGATTCCCTTCGGCATGATTGGCGCGTTGATCGGCCACATCATCTTCGATACGACACTCAGCATGATGTCGCTGTTTGGTCTGGTCGCGCTCTCTGGCGTAGTGGTGAACGACAGCCTGATTATGGTGGACTTTGTGAACAGGGGGCGCCTAGAGGGTAAGAACTTGCATGATGCGGTAGTAGACGCTGGCACTAGCCGGTTCCGTGCGATCATGCTGACCACTATGACGACTTTCTTGGGCTTGTTGCCGATTATGTTCGAGACGAGCATGCAGGCGCAGTTAGTGATTCCGATGACGCTGTCCCTTGGCTGGGGGATCTTGTTCGGCACCGTGCTCACGCTGCTAATGATTCCGTCCTTATACCTTATTCTGGACGATTTCCTGAGCCTGTTCAGCGATTCAGATGAAGACGATGAGCAAGGCGTCTTTACAGGTCCAGGCGCCAGCGAGCAAATGCCCCACGCGCCTCACTAAGCTGTTCCGGCGTCATCTTCGCCGCTAGCGTTTGCAATAGGGCAGGCGCATCACCGAACTCGTTGTACTGTGATGCGCTAGCCCAGAAATGCGCACGCACTAAGTCCATCGGCGTGCCTTCCCCAAGCTCATACATCGTCGCCAAATTGTACTGAGCCTCGCCGTGCTGACCTTCGGCCGCGTTTGTATACCAGTAAAGAGACTTCTCGAGATCGACAGCCGTGCCCGTGCCGGTATAGTAAAGCGCGCCTAGGTTGAACTGCGCGTTGAGGTGGCCCTGTTCGGCGGCCTTTGTAGTCCAGTGCAAAGCCAAGGTGTAGTCTTGCTCGACTCCGCGGCCAGTGAAATACAGTATCGCAAGATTATATTGGGCCAGATCTAGCCCCTCGTCTGCCGCCAGCTGAAACTCGTGCAGAGCGGTAGCATAGTCGCCGTTCTGCGCGGCCGTGACTCCTTCCTCGTAGTCTGCATGTACGGCCGTGTTCAAAAGGGCGCAGAGCAGGGCGGGTAGTAGGCGTTTAGGGCTCATTGCGCTCCTGCACGTATCGCCGCGGCGTTCTCTTCCATTGCGCGTTTCTCGTTGAAATCTTCTACCCATGCCGTGGCCATACGCTGCGCCTCGACGATCTGCCTGTCGCTCATTAGCTCTTGATATAGCACGACATTCGCCGCAGCGGCCTTATGTCCGCCAGAGGCGGCTATGGTAAACCACATATGGGCTAGAAGAGGATCTTGCTGCACGCCTTGGCCATTAGCATAGAGTGTAGCCATGGTGAACTGAGCCGGCGCGTCGCCCAGATTTGCCGCCTTGAGAAACCACTCGATAGCCTCCGGCAGGTCGGCAATCACGCCCTTGCCCTGCATCAGCATGACACCGAGATTGTATTGCGCATTGTTCTCGTCTTGCTCTGCCGCCTGGCGGAACAGCCGTGCCGCCTCGAAATCGTCGGCTACCACGCCGTCGCCATAGAGGTAGCGATTGCCAAGCTCGAACTGCGCTGCACTATCGCCAGCCTCGGCTGATCTACGCAGTTGCTCGAGCTCGCTAAGGGCTTCTTGGGCTAGCGTACAAGTACTTACGAGAACGAGGAGGAGGGCAATTAGGCGCAGTGCGCGCGTTATATTGATCATCGTCGTGCACTCGTCCAAGCTACTACCCTTTGCTCGGCAGCGCTTATCTCGTCGGGCTTCATATATCCGCGCAGGGTTGCGATAACCTTGGCAGCCTCTACATCGCCGTTATTATTAGCGATCTTGTACCACATATAGGCCGACACTAAGTCTTGCTCTTCCATGCCTAAACCCTCGAGATACAAGCGGGCTAGGAAGGACTGCGCAGGCACGTCCCCTTGCTCTGCCGCTAGTGAAAACCACTCGCGTGCGCGCACATAGTCGCGCTCCACCCCATTGCCAGAAGCAAAAGCGATGCCGACACGTGCCTGAGCCTCACGGATACCATTCTGTGCCGCGCGCACGAACCAGCGCACCGAAGCCTGAATATCGGGCGCCACGCCCACGCCGTCTTGATACATGATGCCCAGATTGAACTGCGCATCCGCACTACCATTCTCACCGGCAGCGAGGAACCATTTGTGGGCTTCCTCCGCATCAGGGGGCGTACCGAAGCCATTGGCATGCATCACACCCAAGTTATATTGCGAGTCGCGATGGCCCTGTACCGCGGCCTTGCCATACCAGAAGATCGCCTCGCCGTAGTCCTCTTCCTTGCCCTGGCCGTAGAAATTCATGGTACCCACCGCATACTGCGCAGCCGGGTCATCCTGCTCTGCCGCCATCTCGTACCAGTAATACGCCTCTTTATAGTCCTGCGCCGTACCCTGGCCGTTGTCGTACATTGCCCCCATATAGTATTGGGACTTAGAAACACCCTGCTGGGCAGACAGCGCAAACAGTTGCATAGCCTTCTCGAAGTCCTGATCGGTACCCAGAGCGGAGTAATACATCAGCCCGAGATTGTACTGAGCAAGCGCCACACCGCGCTCTGCGTCGACCGTGAACTCGCGCAGTGCCGTAGCGTAGTCTTCCTCTTCAAAAGCCTTGAGCCCCGCGTCAAGATCCGCCAAAGCACTAAGAGGCGCGCCCAGCGTGGCGATAAGGAGGGAGGAGAGTAAAAAATGTCTATTCATGTGCGTACAACCTAGCTGCTTTACAGGTTTGAATAATGGCCCCGATGATTAGACCGGGAAATGCCCTGATCTTAACATGCAAGCCCAAAATTGTAGAAATACCCTAAATTCAATTGCAAATACCCCTTTGCATTGGCGTCAATTTCTATATAATACGCACCTCTTTAAGCGCCCGTAGCTCAGCTGGATAGAGTACTTGGCTACGAACTAAGGGGTCGCACGTTCGAATCGTGCCGGGCGCACCACACGCAAAGAGAAAAAAGGTCTGCATTTATGCAGGCCTTTTTTTTTGCGTGTGGTGCGCCCGGCCGATTCAGCGTGCTGTTCGACCGATTGCGTCGCAATCGGGACAGCCGCAGGCTGCCCGAAGGGCTATTAATTTGGCTAGGCCAAATTAATAGTCAATCGTGCTTCCCAATGTGTGGCTCTGAAATAGAATGAAGAGAAGGTCTGCATTTATGCAGGCCTTTTTTGCGTGTGGTGCGCCTGGCCGATTGATTCACATACTGGCTAAGCCAGTATGCTCACCACCTCTACGGGGCAGCTAAAGTCTACCAGCAGAGCTATTCAATTGGCTTAGCCAAATGAATAGTCAATCATGCTGCCGCTAAATGTGAGGCATAGAGATAGAACGAAGAGAAAGGTCTGCAAACATCAAGTTACTCTGACCCCTTTGATCAAAAATTTTACACTGACCCCATTTATTCGCTTACTTAGTAATCCAGCGGCTTTTTCACGATTAGACTAAAACCCTCAAACTGATATGTATGATTACCACTATCGCCAATAGTACTAGGGGTGCGACCGTCCTGAACTGCCAATGTTGCGGCATGAAGCTTGGCCAAATAGCTCGCTGGCTGCATGGTTTCATTGTGGCCTGGTAGAAGAAAGTCTACATCACTCCGATACTTCAGCATCGTTTGTACTGAATTCGCATAGTCACGGAAGCTTGAGGTGGCAGAATAAACATACAATGGCGCAGGATAGAAACTGTCGCCGGTCATCATCATACGATTATTTTTATCGATTAGAACTAGACTGTCTGGTGAATGGCCGGGAGTAAAAACGACCTCTATCGGTCGGTCACCAATATCGATAATCTCACCATCACTAAGGTATTTGCTGATCTTATATGGCTTGTTTTCGTAAGTATCAGCGGAGAAATTCTCGGGTACATTTTTCCAAAAAGTATCGGCTGTCATATTTCCAGCATTCACTGAATGGTCATGGCCCTTGGCGTTATCTAGCGTGAACCTACTATCCATGCCATAGATGTTATCAAACTGATAGTTGCCACTCACGTGATCAAAATGGCTGTGTGTGTTAACTACAATCACTGGCAAGTTAGTGAGTTGCTCCACTACCGATTTTAAGTCACCGATACCTTGCAAGGTATCAACCAACATTGCCTTTTCAGACCCTATTAACAAGTAGCTTATTGCTTCTTGCCACTGATATGGCTCGTAAATGGCGTAGGTGTTCTCGTTTAGCTGGTAAACTTCAAACCAATTTTGTTTGGTATCGATTAAGTCGTATTCTGACCATGAAGCTCGAGGCAGAGCATCATACCAATGAGTATCGCTTTGTGCTCTTGAGGCAGGAGTGCATGATGAAACCAAGGATATAAAACAAAGCAATAAGGCTAATTTTTTCAACAATTTTACTCCAATATATTTAGCTAGTTTGTGTTCATTGCAAGCTATTCGCGGTTTGCCGTTCAATCTCGACTAAAAGGGGCTTTTCTTTTAGAATTAGATTTCGCAGATGCTTTTTTCTTTTTCTGATCAATTGTAGAACTTATCGCGACACCAAAACACAGCCCAAGCGCTAGCCAAAGTCCCACGTTATCAGTTGCTGCGCCAACAACAATCCCAAGGCACATACCAATAGCAATCCATCGGCTGGCATTAGTGGACACACTATCGTCTTGTGAAAGTGGGTCCTTGATTTTGCGCTTGGGGAATCTCACTTCACTCCACCTATTTAATGGCCTTAATATTATTGCGATAAACAATCTCGCTTCGGTTGAAGTCGGAGGCGAGGGGCGTGTAGTACTTGCAACCCTCGAAATAATAATGCGTGACTTGGCTAAATCTGGTGGAGCCAGTTTCCCGTAGAGGATCTCCGCCGTGCAGTAAGTTCGCGGACCAAATTAGAAGGTCGCCCTTCTCAATGCAAAGCGTCTTCTTCTTGATGCCAGAGATCTCGATTAGCTCTTTGATGGCAAGCTCATACTTCTCGTATATCTTCTGTGCTTTTGTTTTTCTAATATCATCGAACTCATAGTCGAGGGTAACTCCCGCGTCTTCCATTGTTAACACGGGTAGTCGGTGGCTGCCAGGATAGTAGTGTAGAGGTCCGTTCCCATCAGCAATGTCCTCTAGAGCTACCCAAACCCCGCACATCCAACGTTGTGGGTATGAATGAAAGTGTATTGTGTCGCTATGGGTGTTTTGTACAGTCCCTATTGGGAAGTTAAGCGTCTGAAAAGGGATTGGGTTGCGACCGTAGAGTTCCTTTAACTTCGCAAGTATAAATTCGTTACATGCCAACTCTTTGACCGCTGGCATACTGCGCCATTCGTCTTGGGCCCTTACTGATGTAACGTTTCCTTCGGAATCGAAAAATCGTTCTCGAGTCCACAGTGACAACTCATCGATAAGCTTCATATCGAACGGCTTTTTAATAATTAGATAGCCATCACGCGCAAAGGTATTGAAATCGTCGTCGCCAATTCCGCTGGCAACCTCAAACTTCGGTATGGATAAATGCATTTCCTGGCTCCCTTAACTTCTATATCTACTACTAAATTTGGGTCATATTGTAACTGACAATATCTGCCTTTGGGTTGCTTCGTAAGCTCACCGGGTAGTTTTTTGAGATCCATGTATGTTTGCAATTGATTCGCAGCCCCTAAGCTATGCTGACTGAGTGTCTGGTTTTACAGAGATAGCTCCATAGGCGCCGAGCGTGTGTTAATTGCTTTAAATATCAATAAGATAACATGCTTTTTGCACTGCTTAAAAAAGGCTTGTTCCTGGGGGTATCTAGTCCGTAGAGCTCTAGCCTTTGCTCGTTTTCCCCTTTCAATTGTTAAAACTAGAGAGACATTTGCTCCCGTCATAGCAGTAATACATGGGAACACGGTTTTCACGTATAAGACACGAGCTCGAAGAATTAGCGAGGCACGGGCGCTTTAAGTTTCGCCGAAATGGCTCGGGGGCCATTCAGCTTTACTACAGCATTTCCAAAGTTGATGCGATGCGCTGCAGATTGAGACGGCGTTTGGCATAGCATATATGGGTTACGTATCGTAGTATTTGAACAAGATACATAACCGATGGAAGCGAGCACGTGCAACCGTTATATGAGAATTCTGAGCAGATTGCCTTAGCTATAAGCCAAGGCGATAGAAAAGCCGAGTCAATTTTACTCGAGCGGTATTACCGTACAGTGTTTTTTATTCTAAGAAGAAGAGGCAATGATGAGGACCAAGCTCGCGACCTCTGCCAAGAAACCTTCCGTATCACGATTGAGAGGTTACGGGAGAAACCCCTCGCGGAGCCCAGTAAACTTGCGGCGTTTATGCGTAGTATTGCCGTGAACCTCTGTATAGCGGAGAACCGTAAATCAGAGCGGCGTCAGACATTTACGAACAGCGATGCAGTTGAGCTAGCTGCCGAGCAAGGCTTGGATCAATTAGCGAGTTTAGCTAAAGAGCGTGCTGCTGCGGCAATTAGGCGCTTGTTGACCGAACTAACTAGCGAGCGAGATCAGAGAATATTGTATCGATACTATATCGATGAAATTGATAAACAGGACATCTGTACAGAACTAGCGTTAAACCATAGGCATTTTGACAAGGTAATCTCGAGGGCAAGAACGAGATTCAAACAGTTGCTCGACGCTAGTGGACAAGAAGCTGTACTGGAGGTGGTTCGTGGAGGCTGATATGAATATCAGAACAAATGAGTCGGATGACGTGATTGACCAGTATTTGCAAGGGCGTCTAGACACAAAGGAATTAGAAGATTTTGAGCTGCGCATGCTAGAGGATCCGCAGTTCTTCAAAAAGGTTCAGCAAGTGGAGCTGATGCACACCGCATTCAAGGACCAGAAGCCTCTGTTTGACGAGACATTAAAAGCACATAGGTCAGCTAAAGTGTTGCCATTTACTCTTTGGATTAAACAGCCAATGTCACTTGCAGCGTCTCTATTAGTTGCAATTGGCTTGGCATTTAGCGGCATGAACTATATTCAGCAGGTCGATGAGAGTAATACGCGAGCGGGCTACGCTGTGAACTCAGTCGTCAATGTAGGGCAAATGCGCAATGCTTCAAATGATATCGTTTTGACATCAGGTGTGCATTTATTGCAGGTGGATGTAGGCATAGATGTAGAGCAAACAGCCTATTTGCTGAGTCTGCGCCAAGACGGCGAAGGTGCGAGCCAAGTGTTTCGCACAATGCCTGATGGCAATGGCATCGTCAGGCTACTTACGCCAAGTGGTTTGAACGGTCGCTATCAATTGACTGTACAGAAGGAGAATGGGCTGGAGCCAGTAGTAAGCTACCAGCTCAGGTTCGAGTAAACCGTTTTTACCCTACAATAAGAATATGGGGATAGACATGAGGCAGCTAATAAATAAGGGCAACCGAGAAAAAAGTGGCCTGTCTCCAGACGTTATTCTTTATACATTATTCGATAACAAAATCTCTCAGGCAGTTTTTAAAGAACCGCCGATGCATGCCCTGGGCGATGCAATGTCCGAAATCGTTGTCTCGGGAGCCTCGACACTTTCAGGTTATGCGTATCTAGGACAATTTCTTGCGCACGATCTAAGCCGTTTACGGGGAAAAGGTCATAAACTAACCATTGCCGCACTCGTGAACGATCGCCTTTACAGCTCTGTAACTTCCCAGCTAGACCTAAGTAGTGTCTATGGTGCTAATCCTAGCGCGTCTAATCGGTTTAGACAGGAAGGGTCAGCATTGATGCGCTTAGGCGCGGCATTTGTAAATGAAAAATCAGTACTAGCAGACTATGATCTCCCAAGAGAAAATGGGAAGGCGATAATAGCCGATGATCGCAATGATGAGAATTTGATTGTCTCGCAATTACATTTACAGTTTTTGAAACTTCATAATTATTTCGTAAAAAATATATGTTGTGATGAACCTGGATTGTCGACTGATGAATTGTTTGAAGCCGCTAAAGAGCAAGTGATACTGCACTATCAAGAAGTTATTCTTTATGATTATTTATTTGAGATTATCCACCCTCAAGTGTGGAGCGCCATAATAGAAAATGATCTCAGCATTCTTTGGAAAATTGAACCAGGTGAACCATCGGTATTGCCGATAGAGTTTATAGGTGCTGCTGCTAGGTTTGGGCATTCCATGGTACTAGATGAGTATGCCTTGAATAGTAATGTATCGGCAACGCTTGATGTTCTTTTCTCCATGACAGGCGAAGGAAAATTTGGCGGAAAATTTGATAAATTGCCCGTGTCACACATTATTGACTGGATATATTTTTTTGATTTCCCATCTATTAAAAGAACTGCTGCCAATTCGAAAAACAAGGCACGTAAAATCTCTCCACGTGTACTAATAGAGCTTCAAAATACTACTACACTGGAGAATTCTAAAGTTACTAATCTTGCCGTAAGAAATCTAATCAGGGGAACCCAATTAGGGCTCGGAAGTGGTCAGGAAATTGTCGAATATGTTACCTCAAATTATTCCAAAGAACTTTTAGAAAGCGGAATTTCTATAAATCCGCTGACAAGCGAAGAGTTGAATCTGCACAAGAATTATCCTCCACAAACACTCTTGGGAATAAAATGCCCAGAATTGCTGGCTAAAACTCCACTTTGGTACTACCTAATGGCAGAAGCTTGTGTAGACGTGCCAAAGGATTTTGGTAGGCTTGGTCCTCTGGGTAGCCTTATTCTGGCGGAATCCATCAAAGGTCTTCTGAAACTTGATAAAAAATCCTATTATTTTTCAGCCGAAAGGCGACAAGACATAAGGGCAAGTAAAGAGATAGTGCAAGCTGGAGGTAAGAAAAAATATTTCTTGCAGATGAGTGATCTGATTCTAGCTGTAAATCCTGAACTTCCTGACCCGGCCCAATTTAGTCAACCCAAGCAAATATAATGTTTAAAAGGAGTAAGTTATGACGCCAGAGGAATTCTTAGAAATTCTAGTAACGAAAGATTGGGCTTCCAGCGGGGGAAGTACAGTTGAGAATGAGTCCTACAATAAGGATTACCCGAAAGGTGTTTGGCAACGAGATGTAATCAAAAAGAACGGACAATACTATCCGCCATCCGGAGTGAAGGTTGATATTATTGCGTTGCCAGACATTGTTAAGGACGCTTATTCCGTGCCGCACAATGGTTCTACTGTCAACGTGCCAGCTACAGTTATGAAAGCGTTTAGGATGGAGGTCACGGGGCCTGACTTTCAAGGCAGAGAACCTTTGAATTCGGCGCGCTTTGTAATATATGGTGATAAGGCTATTTCTAGTTCAATCAGTATAAGTGCAACGAAGTCTATCGTGGTTCATGTAGGTTTGCGTGAGATAGATGGACGTCAAGTCATGGTTAATGAGATCGTCTGGAATGTACAACCTAAAACGTCGGACGTTGGAAGTGAGAAATTTTACGACATCCAAAAATGGTACTGCTGCGGATATCCATGAAACGATTTAGAGCCTATTGGCTAGCTCCCCTGTTGTATTTTCTCTGCATTACTGCACAGGCTGCCTGTGTAGATGATGCAGAGAGGGTGCGCGGTGAATATCTTGTTTCTCTGGCGCCTTCGTCGGGTGTGTTGCTGCGCATTGAGCAGATAGAAGAAGAGCTCAGTGTGTTTATCTCAGACCAGCAGACAAGCATGCGCATCGCGCATCCCGGCGGCGCTGGAATAGACCACTATATTTTGTTGGAGAGTGGCGAGGCAGCGAGAGTGTTGGAGCTTTGCCTAGTTGCTCGGTACGCACATGCTCAGCCGGGCACATTCGATATTCTAGAAATACCCACCGGAAATTTTTCAACAGCAGAGCTTACTTTGCTTCGTGAGATGACTCAGGCCTCTATGTATTGGGGAGAGGACAATCCCGCGTCGAGATTAGAAGCACTGCAGATCTATCTGAGGGTGGGGGCTGCTAGTTTGCCCGCAGGTAGTCCAATTACCGAGAGGGCAGGGTTATTTGAAGCACTGGCGTTAATGAGTCGGTCTGAGCAAAGTGTGGCCATAGAGCGTCTCAAGGCTTTGTTTTCGAGCCAGATAAAAGACCCCACTACATTATACAAGGCCTCCTGGACGCAAGGCGAAGCCCTGCTGCGGCTTAGGCAAACTGACGACGCAATTGCGAGCATCGAAAACGCAATAAGTATTATTGAGGGCGAGTTACAAGGCAGTGCGGGAGAGGCTAGCAGAGATCTCGCTGATATTCGTCTATTACTTGCTGAGGCATACCTTGAGCAGGGTCGTTCTACCGAGGCTGATCAGATGATCAAAATCGCCTCTATCACTGCAGAGAAAGAGTATAGACTTTTAGGTCGTGTCTACGATGTTCTCGGTTACTTAGAAATCATCAATAGCCAACAGCCAGGGCTGAGTCAGTCGCAGAGTCGAGATATTCTAGGTCATTCAATTGATGTTATGTTAACAGGAAGGTTTTTCTCGCAATCCTCCTTAGATAGAGTCACCCAAGCCGCTTTTGAAAATAATCTTGGTTTTGTCTACGAACGTTTGGGCGAGTATCCCCGTGCATTCACTCATTACCGGCAAGTGCTAGATATGGTAACGGAAGACGAAGACCCCTTGGTCTATCGCGTAACCTATGCCAATTTGGGTAGGCTCTATCAATACACCGCGGATTATCCGCGCTCAGAAAGTTACTACCGCCGCTCTGTTGAGCTGTCTGAACAGGCCAGTGGGGTAACGTCGACTAGTCGTTGTCCATTGGGTACTACTCTACGTTTGAATGGTGATGCGCAGGCTGCGCAAGCGGAGCACGCGCTTTGTCTTCAGCAGTCAGAAATAACGAACAATCTTTCCGCAACCGCGCTGGCTCGTTATGAGCTTAGTGAGGATTATTTGGAGCTAGGCGATGCAGATGCAGCGTGGCGCTTTATTAGCCTAGCATGGGAGCAGGGCGCAGCAGGTGTACCCTTGGCCACGCGCATTCGGATTCAACGTAGTTACGCATGGTTTCTACAAAAGAGAGGGGATGAAGAGGCGGCAAGTGCAGTGATGAGTGAGGTATTAGCTCAGCATGAACATAATCAAATGCTACCAGTAGATATGATCGATAATCATGCGATGAGTATGCGCATAGCCTTGTTGCAAAGCGATCATGAACTAGCCGAAACCCATGGTCTATTGGCAGTAGATCTTATTGAACAACAGTATGAAAAGCTGGAGTCCGAAAGACTAGGGCCAAGCTGGAGCTCAAGAACACACGAGGTCTATGTAAAGTTAGCCGAGATGTACCTCAATATTTATCAAGACAGCGGCGATGAACTTGCACTAGATAAAGCCTTTAATATGACCGAGCGCTCTAGAGCAATTAGTCTACGCCAGCAGTTTGCAAGCCAATTGGAAAATATTTTGCCTGTTCACGGTGTATCACCAGGGGTTAGCACAAACACAGAGGCTGAGCGTGCCCAAATAAAGATGATTAGTCAGATCGCCAATGTCTATGCAGTATCGAATTCACTCGATGACTCTGAGATTAGTCTTCCTACAAGTTATTATCGACATCAAGATTTGCTTTCTCTTTATCGCCTGCAAGGTTTAAGAGATCTACCTGTACCAGCGGCAATGACTCGAAAGCAGATTCAAGCGAGATTGCTGCCGCAGCAGGCGGTTCTTTTTTACCTAATGACAGAGAACAGTAGCTATGTATTTACGCTTACATCCCAACAGCTTACAGTCAGGCGACAAGACGATCGTGAAGGAACCGAGCAACTGATTGCTGAAGCTCGCTTAGCACTTGCGGATCCTAACGCTTCTCCATATAGCACTCTAATGCAACTTAGTGACCGACTATTGGGCGAAATTCCCGCACTTAGTAATGTCAATGAGCTATTTATTGTGCCACATGGCTCACTCCATACATTGCCGTTCTCAGCATTGCCACTTCCAGGTAGCACGCGTTATGAGCCTTTAGGCAACCGTTTCGCACTGCAACAACTACCATCTGTTAGCACTTGGTTGATGGATAAAACTGTGAACGAGGATATAGGGAATACCGATATTGCGATATTCGCAGATCCAGTCTTTAACAATGGCCTGTCAGTTCAGCAGTTAGCCACACTTGAGCCTTACAATCCGTTAGAGCTGCGTAGCTGGTCTGGAGATTTAGAACGTTTAGCAAACACGGCAGTCGAGGCTGAAAAAATTACAGCGCTTTTCCCGGAGGAGCGCACTGTTTTGCTGACGGGCGAGTCTGCCTCTAGAGCAAATCTTGCCCGTGAAGACATTCGCCACGCGAAGGTTCTGCACATAGCGACCCATGGCTACTTTAATGCAGCCAGTGATGACAATGTGGGTTTGGGCTTCTCAGTGGTTGATGAAAACGGTACGCCTGATTCTGGTTTTGTTACATTGCCAGAGCTCTTCTCACACGACTTTTTCAATGAACTGGTACTGATTAGCGGCTGCGATACCGCAATGGGACGGCCGTTAGCAGGTGAGGGCATGATGGGTATCTCGCGCGGTTTTGTTGCGCAGGGCGTTAAGCACGTGATCTCTACACTTTGGCCGGTTTCCGACAGGGCCTCTGCTGACTTCATCGCGATTTTCTATCGACAGTTGCTGGATCTTGGCAACGTAAGCTTAGCCTTACAAGCTACACGCAATGAGATTCAACAAAACCCCTCCTATCGTAATCCCTTCTACTGGGCAGCCTATGTCCTGACATCCGTTAGTCAAGATCAGGACATAGCGTTTCCACGCGCTCAACTAAGCCAGAGCTCTCTATAAATCAAAGAGTGATCAAAGGGGTCAGAGTAACTTGATCAAAGGGGTCAGAGTAACTTGATCCTTTTGGATCAAGTTACTCTGACCCCTTTGATCTATCTACCCCTTTGATCTATCCTTTGATCTTACTTCGCCTCATCCACCATCTTGATTGTCGCGTTTTCAACTTCTATGGCTATCTCACCAAGTTCCTTGCTGTCAGAGAGGGCGGACAGCATCTGCGCTGGTTTGATTAGGCCAATTTTCGTGACACCGTTCTCGGTGAACACCGAGATCCGGCAGGGCAGCGCCATGTTCAGGCGCATATCTGTTGACATCACCTTCGCAGCCTGTTTCGGGTTACACACTTCAAATACACGACACTGTTCTGCAAACTCAACGCCTTTACTGCGCAGCGTTTCACCTAGGTCATGAATATGCAATACGCCGAAACCGTTACGCTTTACAGCAGCGTCTAGGTCATCGGATGCCTGTTTAAAGGATTTTTCAGAATCTACTATGTAATACATTGCATGCCTCTTTATAAAGTTTTGCTTAGGATATTCAAAGCAATGGGTAGGGGCGGTATAAAGTACTCAAGAACTGCCGCGCCATCTCATTGAGTACCAGAGTATCCCCCTCAAGCAAGCTTTAGCTAGGAGAAGCGTTCGCAGGCCCAGATTGAATCAACATATGGACGCAAGTCATGCGTCACTCAGTATTGTGTTGATCTATTCGTACCTTTTGCCACTCGTAAGAGGCATATACTCATCATTTGTATCAAAGGGGTCAGTATCAAAGGGGTTATCAAAGGGGTCAGAGTAACTTGATCCTTTAGGATCAAGTTACTCTGACCCCTTTGATACTGACCCCTTTGATCCCCCTTTGATCTGCTAGAACTTATTGCTCAGCCACAGGCTTTGGTAGGGCTGAAGCTCGATTTGGCCTGTGTGTTCGTCGAACTGGCGGCCGCTGATCAAGTCTTGCCAGGTGTCTGTGCTTACTAGGTTGAGGTCTGTCAGGCTTAGTAGCTGAGGCTGTGCTGTCACGTTGTTAATCGAGAAGATGCTCTGTGCTCGGCTCATGCTCTGGCGCCAAAAACCGAAAAGGCACAAGCCCAGGTGCATGGTGAACTGTGTCGCGTTGGGGTGAAACGCGGGCTGCTTGCGGCGCAATTGAATAAGACGAGAAAGCTCTACGAAAACCTTGCTGTGATGGGAGTAGGGGTTCTCTAATTGTTTCTCAAGATCTTCCACCTGCCACTGATGACGATTGATGGAACGGGCGCGGCCGGTATGAGTTACGCGTTCCTGATCGTTCTCTGTTCCGAACAGGCTGTGGATATAGAAGGCCGGTATGCCCTCTAGGGCGAGCATGATGGCATGTGCGCAGATGAAACGCTGGAACTGCCATTGGTCAGGCCCGCTCTCTGTGGTGCCTTTCAGGGCGTCGTAGAGGCTGATGTTCATCTCGTAGGGGGAGTCGCTGCCATCCTCTAGGCGTCGCATTGTCAGCTGGCCACCGAAACGCTGCACGCTGATCACCATCGAGAATTTTTCTTCAGGTGTTAAATAGCCATCGGCGGGGCGCAGGCCAATACCGTCGTGAGAGGCGATGAAATTGAGATAGGCCGTACCGTTCTGTGAGGGCGGCATACTCATCATCCAGGTCTTCAGGTGACGACAATTGCCGGTGAGCAATGTGTGCAACAGCAGCGGGGGCAAGGAGAAGTTATAGATCACATGTGCCTGGTTCGCGTTGCCGAAATAGGTCAGGTTCTCGCGGTTAGGCACGTTAGTTTCGGTGATGATCACCGCGGAGTTGTCGCGATGCTCGATCAACAGGCGCAGAATCTTGATGATCTCGTGTGTCTGATCTAGATGGATGCAGCTAGTGCCCATCTGCTTCCAAAGAAAGGCCACAGCATCCAGTCGGAAGATGCGCACACCCCGTTCCATGTAGTGGCGAATGATGTTGACGAACTCCACTAAGACCTGTGGATTCCCAAAGTTAAGGTCTACTTGGTCTTCGCTGAAAGTGCACCATACATGGCGCTCACCATCCTCTGTCGTGACCGGTACTAGAAGAGGGGAGGTGCGCGGACGCACTACTTTCGACACATCGCTAGATGGGTCCGCCTCGAAGAAATAGTCTTTACCCGGGTCGATCCGTTTCTTGAAGTTGTCGAACCAGCGACTGCGTGCCGACATGTGATTGATCACAAGGTCAGACATCAACTTAAACTGCCGTGCGATGCTCTCTATGTCTTCCCACTCCCCAAGTGCCTCGTTCACCGCTAGATAATCGGTGATCGAAAAGCCATCGTCCGAGGTATAGGGGAAGAAGGGCAGTATGTGCACATCGTTGATGGTATCGGCGAGCTTGTCCGACATGAATTTCTTCAAGGTGTGCAGGGGCTTCTCGCCGTCCTTTTTAAGCGTATCACCATAGGTGATCAATAGAACGTCGGCTTGATCCCAGTGGTTCTGATGGGGCTTTGGACTCTCATCGCCTGCACTAATCCCCATCGTCGTTATTAACGTCTGCGCAAGCGTGTCGACGTCTTGGGTCGGGTAGATGAATCGTAAATGTTCTCTTAGTCGTGGACTCAGATCAGCGGCCATACGCTATAGCCTCGTTATTTAAAGTATTGTTTGTGGTCGGCCTCTACGGCGTCGACTAATTGTTCCCCGATGTCGGGAATTGCACTGATCACGCGATTCCAGCTCGGTATAAATGGCGTGTCCATCGGATTGTCTAAGAAGTGTGAGCCAGCCGACATCACGTTCTGTGCGAACAGCTCTACGGTTTTCTCCTCGGCATGGCGGTCAAAGCTCAGCCCGTTTATGGAGGCATCGTTTGCATAGGTCTCTATGAAGTCGAGTGCGATGCGGTAATAGGTTGCCTTGATAGTACGGAATTTTTCGTTGGAGAAAATCTCTCCATTAGTAGCGAGTTTTCGGAAGATTGCCTTGGAGATATCGATACTCATCTTCGATAAACCCTTACTAGCATCCTCTGGCGAGAGTACCTGATGCTTATGGTCGTAATTGTCTGCGATGTCTACCTGGCAGATGCGATTGGTGGAGTAGTTGCGCTTCATCTCCGAGAGTACACCAACTTCTAAACCCCAGTCGCTCGGAATGCGGATGTCGCTGATAACATCGAGGCGAAATGAGAACTCGCCAGCCAATGGATAGCGAAAACTGTCAAGAAACTCTAAGAACTCACTATTGCCACAAACCTTCTTTAGGGCGCGCAGCAAGGGTGTTACTAGCAAACGTGTGACTCGGCCGTTCATCTTGCCATCGGCAACGCGGGAGTAAAAGCCCTTGCAGAACTCGTAGTTAAAGTTTGGATTGGCCACAGGGTAGATCAACCGTGCCAGCATGTCCTTCGTGTAAGTCTTGATATCGCAGTCGTGTAGGGCAACCGCCTCGGAGCGACCGGAGGCAAGCACGTAGCCAAGGCAATACCACACGTTGCGTCCCTTACCTAGCTCCGTTGGCGCTAAGCCGTTCTTAGCTAACATCTTATCTATGGCCTGCAAACGGGGGCCTTCGTTCCACAGAACGCGGTGGTGTTGTGGAAGTTTGGAGAAATATTGCAAGGCGTGCTCATACTCGCTCTGGCTTGCACGGTCGAGCCCAACCACGATCTGATCGAGATAGGGCACTGTAGTTAGCTCGTTTACAATATTGGCGAGTGCATCGGTTTCCAGCTCTGAATAGAGAGAGGGTAATACTAAGGACATGGGGCGCGATTCCTTGAATCGCATTAATTGCTCTTCGCGTTGTGCCTCGGAGCGATTGGAAAGATTGTGTAGGGTAGTGATTACTCCGTTCTGATAAAAATCGCCCATGTTTCGTTTCCTTATCTATGCGTGGCTTGCGTGGTTATTATTCGTGCAACAGCCTTAGTAGCTGTTCGTTCCAGCCCGTAGGGCCTTGTGCGCTCGAGAATCGTGCGTGTTTAGGGTGTGTAAGAATGATCTGTTGGCTGTGGGGGCTGCTAATGACAATTGGCACGTCCACAGTGTTTAGCATTCCCTCATCGTTATGGCTGTCTCCTAGGGCTACCGACCGTATCGGTGTAGGCGAATACTTTTTGCGGTATGCGTCTAGCAACCAGTTCACGCCGCCGGCTTTGTCGTAATGGCCCATGACATGGAGGAAGCGCCCGCCTTGCACTGCCCGTAGTTGTTTGCTGGCTAGGAACTCTATAAAACTTGCTAACTCACCCTCAAAAAGGAGTGGCTCGGAGCCGATGCGTTGTTTGGCCATGGTAGCGTTCGCCAAGGGCAGGCCGCACAGTTCGGCCAACTGTGCTGGGCTCCAGTCGGAGAAACCCGCGAAGTCGAATCCTAGCGCCCTGGCTTCTGCTAAGGCCTGCAAGATGTGCTCGTGTGGTTGGCTAAAGCGCTTGATGCAATAAGCCTCAGCAGTGTCCTCTGCAGATAGTGCCTCGAGTGACTCCATAGTATCGAAATAGTCTTTGGGGAGAATAACCGCTGCACCGTTCTCCACCACGAAGGGGTGCCGGTTGCCTAGCTCGGCGCGCAGCGACAGGATCTCGGCGACAGTCTTACTAGAGTTCAGTACGAGTGGGATGTTGTGGACTGCTATGAATTTGAGAGCCGGGAGTGCAGGGGTGTAGGAGTAACCCTCGCGCTCTAGTAAAGTCCCATCGAGGTCCGTGAATATCACCCACTGCACATTCATGGCTTGGCCTCGTGTGCATCACGATAATGGGCATCTACTATGCGGTGTTTTTCATCTAGATTGAGCAGTACATTGGCATATTCAGGCATGGTCTCTAGCATGGACCTGGTAAGACGCTCATAGTGCATAATGAACCAAAGTAGTTCGTCCTTATTCATGATGCCCTTATTTGGTGCATCAGCCCCCGTTGGGCTGTTGCTGGCCTGTGCAGCGGCCTCCACCTTTGCGATCAGTTTCTCTTCCTGCAATGTGCGCCACGCAATGATGCACTCCATGGAGGGCGCCTTCAGCATTAGCAGTAGGTCTAGTTGCGTAAATAGACGCTGATAATCCACTAACTGTGCCTCTACATAGCGTCGCCATGTGCCATCGGCGTCGTGGCTGCGCTCCAGCTCATTGATTGGGTTTCCGGTCAGCTTGCTAGGCAAAGCACCAACACACCAACCCTCTAGAACTATTACGTCCACAGGGCCGCTATGAACAGGCCAATATTGGCTTGGACTGCGCTCGTCCTGTGCCTTGTCGAAGTGGGGAATAGGGATCAGGGTATCGCGCGTGGCGGCCTTGAGTGCGGCGATAAGGTTTAGTCCTAGGTCAAGGTCATGCGTGCCAGGCACGCCGCGGGTCTTAAGTAGCGGATGCACTTCTTCGCTAAGGCGCAGGCGTTCCTCGCGGGTCAGGTAAAGATCATCGATGGAGATCACCACACACTCGAGTTGCTGAGCTTGCAAAAGCTGTTTAAGCAGCAGGGATAGGGTGGATTTTCCGGTGCCCTGGGCGCCGTTCACGCCAACAACGAGGGTATCGGTGCTGCTACGGCGGCGTTTGGCAATATAGTCGCTCAGGGGCAGGTAATAGTCGTGTGCAGTTTCCGCGAATACCGGCGGGAGCCGTTCCTGGGTAATAAACTGCTCGATGATCGGGTGCGGTGCTTGTCGCTTTTTCATAGTGCGTTCAATCGTCTCGTCTTTACAACTGATTCGCAATAATCATACCGACTCTTGCATCGAAGCGGTAAAAAAGACAATCGAGCGTAAACTATTAACTAGTCGGCCGAGGGGGAGTGGTAGACGCCGCCAAGCTGGGTGCGCCATTTCGCGAAATCACTCGCGGGTAATGGGTGTGATATAAAAAAGCCCTGGGCGTAGTCACACCCTATTTCTTTGAGGATATTCAATGACTGCTGATCCTCCACGCCTTCGGCAACCACCTTCATATCGATCTTGTGAGCAAGGTTCACTGCAGCATCCACGATATAGCGAGAGCCATCGTCGGTTGCTAGATTGAGAATGAAAGATTTGTCGATCTTGATGATGGAGACGGGTAGTTTCTGTAGGTACTGTAAAGAGGAGTAACCGGTACCAAAATCGTCGATAGAGACAACGATGCCGAGCTTGGTCAGTTTAGTTAGTACTTCAATCGCGTTGTTGACGTTATGCATCAAGGAGTTCTCGGTTAACTCCAACTCAAGGCTACTTCCATCTAGGCCGTGCTTGTTCAGCAGTGTCATCACTTGATAAACAAAACTGGGTTGTGTGAGGTTCTGTGCGGAAATATTCACCGCTACTTTCAAAGAAAACCCTACTTTCTTCCAGCGCACAACTTGTCTTAGGGCTTCGTCAATCGCAAATTCTGTAAGCCGGTTAATGAGGGTGCTACGCTCGGCCCGCGGAATGAATTTAGTCGGTGGAATGGCGCCGAGTGTGGGGTGGTGCCAGCGCATCAGTGCCTCGGCATGTTTTATCGCGCCAGTGTTTAAGTCGATCTTAGGCTGGTAGTGTAGCTTTAATTGTTTGGAGTCTAACGCTTCCTTTAGGCGCCCGAGCAGTTCTATGTTCTCGACTATGGCGGAGTCGCTACCGTGGTTTAGCTCTAAGATATTAGGCGCATTGGCTATCTCTGCTTGCAAGGCGGCAGCGCTGGCCTTCTGAATGTAATAGCTAGGGGATTGCAGAATTCTGTCGAACTTGACTACGCCGATCTGAATATCGCCATGCAGTTGCAGGGCATTAAAGCGGAAAGGCTCTTGGAAGTATTTGCGCAGGCGTTTGCAAAAATTCTTGATTTCTAATTCTTTGCTCTCCTTTAAGAGTAGGCAAAGCTGGTCACTGCTAGTGCGATACACAACTGTTTCAGCTTGAGTTTCCTTCTTAATGCGAGAGGACATCTGCATAAGGATATGGTCCAAGGCAGTCATGCCGAAACTGGTCTCTATCTCTTTCGAATTTGCCAAAGAGATCAAGGTGAGGCAGTAGGGATATTTTTCTTCCTTCTTAGGCTCACCTGTACTTAAAGCTTTGATGTCCGCCTCAAGTGCGAAGCGATTAGGAAGGTAGGAGGCATTGTCGTGGCGTACCGACCAACGTAGGTGTTTTATGTAGGAGCGAATGCCGTCGCTAGCAAGCCCAACCGTGGTGCCGATTAAGACAAAGAAGCCCATGCGGAAGACCCAGTTTATGGTAAGTTGTGCTTCGCCAGTGAGCGTATCGATGGGGACAAAAGGGCCGAGAATAAGACCGCCAATGATTGCTGTGGTAAAGCCGCCGAGTGCGCCAAAAAGCACGGCAGAGAAAACGATAGGAAGATACATGGAGTGTGAAAAGACATATTTAATACCGCCAGTGTTTATGACGATAAAATACACCGCAATCATGAACGTTAAGATCAGTGGAGTTGCAAGTGTTTGGATTCTACGCTTGTGTTGGTCAACCCAGCGGTAAAAGGTAGAGATACTCACCAATTTCTCCTGTTCGTGCACAACGTAGGAAAGCACCGCCAGCAATCTGAAGTGAGTAACTGAAGAATTACCCGTTATTGGGTTAAGTTATCTTCAGTCACTATGTCTATTGTATTTTTTCATAGCACTTGCAATATGGTACAAGTGGGTGAGTTGTCTTAACCGTATCCGTTAATTGATGTCAGCCGGAAAACCTCATCTAGTCTTCGCAAAGAGTAGAGACTCGATTCTACGTTAGCTAAGCAGTCTGTCACAATCTTTCCCGTTGAATCCCATAGGAAAGAGTGCGACTGTCACAAAGTGTTTAATTTAGATGGTAAATTTCCTACGCATATAGTCAAAAATGTCACAATACTTGCGTACTTATGCGAGCTTATATCTAGACTCTTCGATGCGCCACAATACTATAGGTAGCAGTGGCAAGAATAGGCGGTATTCGTTCGGCATAGCAATTATCAGTAGTAATAGTAAATAGCCCGCTATGGCCAGCCCCACTATGGGCAGTTCTTTGAATAGCTGTTTCGTAAATGCGGCGATGGTTTGCCAATAGTAAAGAAGCAACGCAATTGCAAGATATGTAAGGGGCGAGCCTAATAGGAATGCGCCGCGCAGATTCTCCTGCAACATCACGATAGCACTGAAATACTCCGCTTCTGGGAATAACACCCGCGTTAGTAGAAATTGCGCCACCAGTGGCGTTATCAGCGCTGTAATTCTAAGCGCTATCGGCGCCTTTGTGGCCCCCAAGTATATCACTGCATAGAGTAGCGCGACGTCCGCGCGAGTAAAGCTAAGCACTAGTATCGCCACCAGCGGCCACGGGGAACTCGCGTTAGTATTCTGACGCACCCACATAATGGCGCTAATGCAGAGTATGGCGATTAGTAGAATAAACGCGCTGATAGGGCGATAGCCGTCAAACATCAGAAACGGATAAATCAGGAACAGTAGCCATACGAAATTCTGCGACACGGCACGAGGAAACTTCGCACGTAGAAGCAGCGCGCAGAGGAACAAGCTGAGTGTGTCGAATACGAGTATGGGCACGCGTAGGCCATGGGTGTTCATCGGCAGCATGGCGGCGAGGCTGTCGATAGCGCTGATAATGAGGTAGGGCACTACACGGTATTGATCGGGTGCGCGGCCCTGAAGATTGATCACGGCGTCGAGTATTGGCAAGGCGAACTCTTCGATCGCGAGTATATGTATACGATAAGAGGCCCAGCAGGAGAAGACTGCGCCTAGCAGGGTGGCTATGAGGATAAGTCCTCGCGAATGGGAAGACCCCGCTAAACGTTCATTCATATCGACTATCTCCTAACTATTGTTATTGGAGGCATGTAGCTAATCCTGTTTAGCTACACGTTGGTGTGGGCGCATATAATAATGCCCGCCTTGCTCAGCGCGTTTTACCCGCCACGGCTGTGGCCAGTATTCTTGTTTGCGGAAATAATGGCAGACAAGGGATTTTCGAGTTTTCTGTGGATCTTGTATGGCCTTGCCTCCGTGCAATAACTGCGCATGCCAGATCAGAATATCGCCTGGCTCGGCGATGAATTCTTTGGCCTTAATATTGTGCTTACGAAGCTGCGCGTCCATATAGTGATTGAACTGCGGCATCTCATCCGCTTCGATACACGTTCCGCCTTTTCGTGCCTGAAAGGGCACTATCTTGTGACTTCCTGGATAGACAAGCAGTGGCCCACTTTCCGAGTTGATCGATTCCAACGCTAACCATACTACGACTAGCTTTTCGTGCTTACGCGGACTTATGAAAAGAGTATCGACGTGTGCGGGTTGGCTAGAGCCACGCTCGAAGTTTAGTGAGTTCATCAGCAACGGCTCCCCATCGAGGAGTGACTTTAGAATCTCGCGCAGGCGTTGGTCGAGCATGATCGAGCGCACAAGGGGAGATTCGAGATAGAGGTCATTGATCTTGTAGGGGCTTTGGCGCGCTTCGAGTGGCGCATGGGAAAGCAATAGGCGTTCCTGCTTAGGATTTTCCAAATAGATATCGACGCTCAATTTAGAGTCTAGCTGTGTTTGCACTCTCCAGAGCTGATCAACTAAGTGGTTTACGGCCTTCACCACCGCATGCGCGAAGAAGCCTTTCAGGATGACATAGCCATCAGTGTCCCAAGTGCTCATTTGCTCGGCGAATATTGAAGCCGGGTGGTTCCATGGGGATTGGAGGGCATCATCTTTTACTGACATAGAAATATCCTTATTCCCGGTTGCTGATTAATATATTGAAATATAAGCAATATATTAGAGGGAAAAAATCCCACTAGCGCATTATATACGAAGTATGCAAAAAACCCCACCCGTTTATCGGGCATCCCTGTTGCGTCGAAAAATGTAAAGGATGCTTGACACTAGGCTACCTGCTTAGCTAAAGTTCGTGTCAAGCACACTTTACATATCAAGGAGAACAAAATGAAACACTCGGAGACTAATGACTCAGCTTGGGAGCGCAAGCTCACTAGGAACACTAAACAACTCGCGTTCTGGACAGGGCTATGGGTATTGACGATGGCGCTCGCTAATTTTGGGAGCATCTTCATTTGGCCAGACGATAAGCTATGGAGCTTTCTCGCTATCCTACTGAACACCTTAGTAGGTGCGGCGATGATCTTAGCCAATAGGCGGCAGCTGCAGAGTCTCGATGAGATGCAGCAGCGCATTCAGCGCGATGCTATGGGCGTGACGCTAGGGGTTGGGCTAGTGCTGGGATTGAGCTACTCGAATCTTGACGTGGCGAATCTTATCCCGGGCGACGCAGAGATCTCGGTGCTAGTAATAATAATGGGGCTGACCTATGGGCTGACGACTTTTTTTGTGGGGCGGAAGTATCGATGAAGAATCGCCTTAAAGCGCTGCGCGCCGAGCGCGACTGGACGCAAGCTCAGTTAGCGGCGCAGCTTGATGTGTCGCGCCAGACGGTCAATGCCTTGGAGACAGGCAAGTACGACCCTAGTCTGCCGCTTGCCTTTAAGGCCGCGCGGATCTTTGGTTTGCGTATAGAGGAAATTTTCGATGACGAAGCCTAATCTAGGTCGCGGGAATAGCGGAATAGCCATAGACGGCAACGAAGTGACACGCGGTGCCCGCCATCACGAATAGGTGCCACGCAAAGTGGGCATAGTGCACGCGAGAGCTGGCCGCATAGAAGGCCACGCCGACTGTATAGGCGATCCCCCCGGCGAGCAACCATAGCAGGCCCGCCGTCGGCACGCTCTCCAGCATCGGCTTTACCGCTACGATGATGAGCCAGCCCATTAGCAGGAACAGCGCGTTGGAAAGCTGCGGATGAAAGAGTTTATTCGATGACTTCAGTACTACACCGACGACAGCCAAAGCCCAGACAATGCTGCACAGCGCGATGCCCCATGAGTCGCGCAGGATGCCTAGGGTAAAGGGTGTGTAGGTGCCGGCGATCAGCACGAAGATCGCGGAGTGTTCAATCATGCGCATTACTCGTTTACTGCGGCCCTGGGGCAGGGCGTGATAGAGCGCAGATGAGGCATATTGAAAGAGGATCGCGCAGGCAAAGATGAAAACGCCGACAAACAGTACGGTATCGTCTTCGCCACTGATCTTAATCAGAAGAAAGGGGATGGCGATGATTGCCGCCAATAGTCCTAGCGAGTGGCTAATGCTATTGGCAAGCTCTTCACCGCGGGTCTGTTCGCGGCGAATCTTCTTCACTGGGTCTGTGTTGCTTGCTACGTCCATAGTGTCCTTTTGTTTGCCTAATTATTCTCCGGGGTGATAGGTGGAGGAGGCGCGGCGCTCGACATCTTCTCGGTAGAACGCTACCTCTTTGAACTCACGGTTCACATATCGTTCCGCCTGATCGTCGAAGTGCCCAGAACTCGGGTGCGAACTCTGGCCCCCGGCGAGGATACTCCATGCCTCTAGACGTGGACCGAACTCTACTACAGCAACGAAGCTATTTCCGGAGGCGCCATAGATGCGATTAGTACCTGGAAAGGCGCGCGCCCCGAAGGAGGCCAAGGCGCCCCAACGGGCCGAGGCCATGCCTACTGCTAGGCTTGGGGCATCGTCATCGTAAGGCAAGTCGATGTCACTTGTAAGGCGCTGGAAGCGATTGATCTCCCCCCAAGGGGTCTGCCAACTGCCGAAGGCTGTGTCGAGTTCGGCAATAACCTCGCTAAATACCCGTAGACGTTCTGCCGCAGGACTATCGGTGCCAAGCCAGTTGATCTGCTCTAGCTGCGTAAGTTCATCGGGCGTGTCGATTCTCTGCGCCGTTGCCATGCCATAGAAGTGTGCTAATGACATAGCGACGGAATCCGCACTGGTGCGCAGATCCCAATCGCGTAATACAGCGATAGGAGCCTGTAGTGCAGGCCAGTTCGCGCTATCGGCATCCCACGCTGAGACTAGGCCGGGAATCAGCTGTTCGAAGCCCGGCAGGTAGGGGTCGTAGGCTAAATCTAAAAGGCCCTCTAATGTCAGATCTTGTGCAGCCTCTAACAGTGGAATCGAATGAACTGCGCGAAAATTCTCCGCATCAGGCGCCATATAAGCTGGGTAGTCCTCGCGCAGTGGGCTATCTTCGCCTGCTGCGGTGAAAGGCGTGGAGTTGCTGTTCTGAATGTAGCCTGTATAGGGGTTGATCACCGTGATCATGTCACCCACCGCATGTACGCCCTGCCAGTCTGTCGCAGGGTTGCTGCCGTCCACTGGTTGCGAGTAGTCGAACAAGGGATCGCGAATGGGCATGAAGTTGCCATGGTAGTAAGCGATATTGCCCTCTGCGTCGGCGAACACGGTGTTATTAGAGGAGTTTGTGCGGATATCCATCATCGCGTTGAACTCGTCGAGATTCGCCGTCTTCATGCGCAGATAGGATTGTCGTAGTGCCTCCACAGGGTTCCAGTTGATGCGTGTCACAGCCCAGCGGTCTTCGATGCTATGGGTGATTGGGCCATGATGAGTATGAAACGCCGGGAAGCTGCGCGTGGCCATGCCTGTACCGTCGCGGTACTGCAGGCTTATCTCGGAGACTGCGACTGGGCGCATCTCGTCGCCATAGCGATACACTAGTTCTCCATTCTCGCGTACTACGTCTTCGACAAACTCGTCGATGAAATCGGCTTGAGTGGACGTATGCATCCAGCCAGTGGTCTCATTGAAGCCCTGATAGATAAAGAATTGTCCCCAAGTTACGGCGCCATAGGCATCGAGCCCCTCGTCACTGACCACATGGTATTCGCCGCGAAAATAGAAACTAGTGTGTGGGTTGATGAGCAGCATGGCATCGCCAGAGGCTGTGCGTGAACCGTCGACGGCGATGCCGTTAGAGCCGGCAGGTTCCTCGAAGATAGTCTTGGTCAATGCATTGTCGACGCTCGATGAGGCGAGCGCTGGCATTGTTGAATGCGTTTGTGTGGCTACTGGTACCTTTGCCTCCATGCTCTCGATTTGGGAGTAGAACTGTTCGATGCGGGGCAGGGGTATTTGTTCGATGTCACCGCCTATTGAGCCTTCGAAGAAGTAGAAGGGCATCCAGGGCTCGAATCGGGTTAGCAACTGCGGTTGAACTTGAGGGTTCTTGGCGAGGTAGTAGTTGAGCCCGTCGGCGAAGGCATCGCACAGCTCCTGTAACCACAATGGCGCCTGCGCGTAGGCTAGGATGGCGTCTTCCTCGGTCATATAGAGTTTGGCGCGCAGGTCGCTGTACAGTGCAGACTCTCCCTCCACTTCGGCTAGTCGCCCGATCGCCCAGATGTAATTGCGCTCTACTCGAGGGAAATCATCCTCTGCTTGGGCATAGAGTAGCCCGAACACTGCATCGGCATCGGTTGGCGCGTAGATATGGCCAACCCCGAAGTCGTCGCGAATGATGCTTACACGCTCGGCTATCGCCTGTAGTCGTTCTGCTTCGGTGACCACTGGGGCGCTTGTGCTCGGGGCCTGCGGGGAGCAAGAGAACAATAGGCAAGCTGCAAGGGCGAGTAGTGAGACAGTTCTAAAGAATCTTGGGGGCATGCGCAATCTCCGCGACTAGAATGGGTCTGTCGAAAGTAAACCTGATTCGCGCGCAAAACGGAAGTTCAAGATACTCCTAATCTCTGTGTAGGTTGGAACGCATTGATCTTATAGTCTCCCATATGCGTATAAAAAGTATTGAACCCAGTGCTCTGCAAAAGGGCTAGGATTAGAAGTGGCCGGAATGTCCTCAGATTCATATGTGCTTCGTGTCTATTTCGATGGGCTGTGCCCACTATGCGTGTCGGAGATCAATCATCTGCGCCGTCTAGATCGGCAAGCTAGTCTTGATCTGCAAGATATTAATGCCCCCGATTTTCAAACGCGCTTCCCACACATCGATAAAGTCGCAGCGGACCGTGTACTCCATGGCGAATTGTGCGATGGCACTATACTCAAGGGTCTGGATGCGACCTGTATGGCGTGGAAGTTAGTAGGGAAGGGACACTGGTTCGCCTTTCTACGTTGGCCTTTGATACGCCCGATTGCCGATTGTGGCTATCGCTTCTTCGCGCGGCACCGGCATCGCATTTCCTCTTGGTTCGGCCGAGCCCACGTGTGCGAGGATAATCACTGCGGCAAATAGCATACACTTGGCGCGAACACGGCCTAGTGCTAGGATGCGACGAACACTTTTCCAATCGCAACCGAGACTCTCCTTATGTCCTATCGCACCCCATTAGTATTGGCTTGTGCTCTTATACTTGCTTCCTGCGGACCCTCCGAACAAGCTACGCCACCGGTCGAATCGACTAGCACTGCGCCTACGCCTGCACCGGCTATGGAAACCGAAGCGGAACTGGTTGCCCGGGCCCGCGGCATTCACGAGCGCGTGATTACCCTGGATACCCACAACGATATCAATACCGAGAACTTCGTGCCGGGTAATAATTACACAGAGGATCTCGACACTCAGGTGAACCTTCCAAAAATGATCGAGGGTGGCTTGGATGTGACTTGGCTGGTCGTCTACACCGGTCAAGGCCCACTAACTCCAGAAGGCTATGCGGCCGCAGAAGACAACGCCTTGGATAAATTCCGCGCCATTCATCGCCTCGCCGAAGAGATTGCGCCCGAATCTATCGAGATCGCCTACACCTCTGACGATGTGCGCCGCATAGATGCCGCCGGCAAAAAAATCGCGATGATCGGGGTAGAGAATGCATACCCAATGGGGCTAGACCTGAGTAATGTGCAGCGCTACCAAGTGGCGGGTGCACGTTATATGTCACTTTCGCACAATGGGCATAGCCAGTTCGCTGACTCTAATACTGGCGAGCGCGACGGAGTATGGCTGCACAATGGCTTGAGTGATCTAGGGCGCCAAGCGGTTGCCGAGATGAACCGCTGGGGCATCATGATCGACCTGTCCCACCCAGCCAAGACCTCCAATATGCAGGTGCTGGAATTGACTCGCGCACCTGTGATCGCCTCTCACTCGTCCGCTCGTGCTTTGAGCGAGGATGTCAGCCGTAATCTGGACGACGAACAGTTATTGGCGATTCGCGATAATGGCGGCGTTGTGCAGACTACAGCATTCAGTAGTTACCTTGATTCAGCTAAGAATAATGCCCATACCGCCGCAATGAATGCGCTGCGTAGCAGCATAGCGGCAGACTTAGGCTATGAGATACTCGATGGCGCGACAGCCCGAGCGTTGGGTGAGGAAGAGCGTGCGGCTTACCGTATGCGCCTAGCAGAGATCGACGCGCTGGCAGCGCCGCGCATTGCAGCGGAAGTCGACGCGATTGCCCCTCCAGTAGATGTGGCGGATTTCGTCGATCATATCGACTATATGGTTGATCTGATCGGTCTAGAACACGTGGGTATCAGTTCTGACTTCGATGGCGGTGGCGGAATCTCTGGCTGGAATGATGCGTCTGAAACCTTCAACGTCACCTTGGAGTTGGTACGTCGTGGATACACCGAAGAGCAGATCTCCCTGTTGTGGAGTGGCAACCTGCTTCGCGTATTGGATGATGTGCAGCGTATAGCCGCAGAGATTCAAGCGAGCGAATAAGCGTTAGAAACAGAAACGCCTGCTGGCCAAGATAGTTTGGCGTGCAGGCGTTTTTTTATGGGCGCTTATTGATCGAGTAGCGCATAAATACGGCGAATCGCACGAACATCGGCCCCCGGTCCGCGTATCTGTCCGTAGTTCTGCGAATGATTGCTCAGGTCGATCTGCTCGGCAGTTTGCTCCGCACTCAGGCCCTGCGCCTTCATGGTCTCCGTCTTCTGCCACAGGTCGGTCAGATAGGCTTGGAATTGGCTGATCTTCTCTTTGCCCTGCAGCGGCGCACCGTGGCCCGGCAGAATCACATCGAACTCGACTGCCTTGAGAGCCTCGAGTGTGCCCACCCATTCCTGAGGGAAGCTGTCTCCCATATAGGACAGCGAGGGCAGCATCATATCGCCGGTGAAGACGAGGCCTTCCTGGGGCAGGTAAACCACTACGTCGCCGGCAGTATGGGCGCGGCCTAGGTGGAGCAATTGGATCTCGCGGCTGCCTTCACTCAAGTCTTGATAGAGTGTCATCTTTGATTCGAGCGTGATGTTCGGCGGCGTCGGCACGATCTCGCGCAAGGAGATCATGTGATCTTCCTGTGCCTTGAGTTGAGCGGCGAGGCGAGTGCGTTCGGCTGGGTCTCTTGTGTCAGACAGCTGAGCGCGAAGGCGCTCCACTAGGTCGGGCACACCCTCCGTGAAGCTAAGCATGGTGGACTCGGTCAGCACATTGCCCATCTCGCCGCTGAGTTTGGCGCGGGTATAGCTGTGGCCGATGATCTCAACTGTATTGGGGAACACTTGATTGCCGTGGGCATGATCGAAGTGATAGTGAGAGTTAACGAGGTAGCGCACGGGCTTGTCGGTGACGGCACGTACCGAGCGCAGAAGGGCGTTGGCGGCGTTTGGCGTGACATGGGAATCTACTAGAAGCACATCGTTTGCGCCTACCAGCATCAGCGCGTTGCTCATCACGTACACCTCTCCGGTGCCTGTGACTTGATATACGCCATCGGCCATCTCAGTGAAGATGTGTGAGCTGGTCTCGATTACAGAGGGAGGCTCGCCCTGAGCATTGACGTAGCCGAATACGGCTAGGAGAAACCCTGAGCCGATCAGACTCAGTACCGCGGTATTAAACTTCTTCTTTTTATTCATGGCTGAAGGTCCTGATCTTATTGTTTGTATAGGTCCGTAGAGAATGACTCCCACGCACTAGCATCCTACGCCAATCCGCTTTAGTGAGGAAGGGATGGTAAAGCGCTGCGTACCTGCAAAGACGCACTCATCCACAATCTGCCCTAATACATACATCAACCTGCCACAATTGCAGTGCATAGTAGCTAGCACGATCAGATAGAGTTGCCGACATAAGGAGTACAAGATCATGCTAGCAAAGCCGAACGATTCGGGGAATTACCCCGTTGCAATGCCACATTCAGCGGGAGCGTCCAAGGATCGACACACCCAACGAGCACGGCCTCGTGATTCTTGTGACGCACTCTATCCGGTCGACCAGTCAACGCAGGGCTACGAGTCGGAAGAAGACACGATGTCGATTCTATGGGGTGATGTCTCTATGAGTGCACGCCACCCTAGTCGAATCAACGCCTAAGCGTTTAGCTGTACAGTGCCAAGACTCTTTGTACTTTAGGGTCATTTGCCATGCGCTCGCGATGTGCGATGACGCGTGGCAGTTTGCTCAGGTCAACGCCATCGCCCTCTAACCAGCCGGCGATGGTGAACAAATACATATCCGCAACCGTATATTGCTCGCCCATCACCCATGGGCCTTCCAGCATGCCGTTCTCGATGAGTGCCATCGTGTCTCCCATCGTCTGCGGTACCTTCTTCTTCATTGCCTCTATCGCGCTTGGATCGTCCGCCCAGCGAATGCCACGCACTCGGTGCGCATGTGCTACGTGTACAGTGGAGCATAGATAGCTGTTGAAAGCCTGCATCTTGGCGACGGCAAATAGGTCGTGTAGTGGTGCGAGCTCTGCATCTGGGTAGCGCTGACAGAGATACATTAGCAAGGCTGGCGTCTCCGTGAGGATGCCCTGCTCGGTGGCCAGTGCTGGAACCCTTCCTTTCGGATTAATGCTCAAATACTCGGCGGAGCGTTGCGCCTGATTCGCGAAGTCCAAAGCGATTGCCTCATAGGGTTCGCCTATGTGTTCGAGCGCGAGGTGAACGGCAAGCGCGCAGGTTTTGGGTGCATAGTAAAACTTCAACATTTTGTCTTCCTTGTTTGTTTGTGGTTGATATTGGGCGGCTTAGTCTTCTGCCCACTTCCTTAGTAGATTACTGCGTGTCTTTAACATGAGTTCCAGTGTCGCGCCGTCTTGCTCTGGTTTGGCTCTTTGCAAAGCGATAAGGCGTTCGAGGTCGAAGAGAATCTCACGCTCCTGTGCGTCGCGCACGAGGCTGCGAATCCAGCCCACTATCACTAAGCGCTTGCCTGATGTTACCGGCTCTACGCGGTGCAAGGTGGTAGACGGGTAGAGGAGCATGGAACTGGCATCTAGTTTGAAGGCTCGCTCGCCAGCCGGTTCGTCGACAACGAGACTGCCACCCTCGTATTGTTCGGGGGCATTGAGGAAGAGTGTGAAGCTCAAGTCGGTGCGCTGGCCGCTCATGATGGCGTCATCGACATGGGTGCCATAACTCATGCCCGTCTCGTAGCGGCTCAATAGCAGACGCACGATGGACTTCGGCCGGCCGGCCGCCGCGACGAGTTCGTGCGCTAGAAGTGCCTTTTCTACCTGGGCAAACGCCGTCTTCAGCGCTGCATCTGGACGCGCCTGAAGATTATTCTTGCGCTGTTTAGCATGCCAGCCCGCCGTCTGCTTGCCGTCGACGAATTGCGCCCCAGACTCCGCGAGTGCCAAGCACTGCGAGAGGAGGGCGGGGGGGAGTACTTGCGCAATTTGAAGCAACATCTTGTGTTTCCTAATTGAGAATGATTCTTGTTAGGTGTATAGTCCGAACCAGTTTAGTAGGCGAAATCGGCAAAAACCAGCCTACTGTGATAATGCCTTTGTGCTTGCGGAGATGCTATGGAAATTCGAAATAGGGTATGGCTCGGTCTTGGGGTGGTAGTTGCTGCCAGTGCGGCTTTTTATGCAGGCACCAGCAGTCAGACGGATTTGGGGCACGATATGAGCGCCATGGATGAGGAAGGCGGGGAAGGCGGCGAAGGTGCGAGCACCGAGGACGCGATCTCCAACGATGCCGTATATCTGGCGCAGCTGTCCTTTATTCGTGGGCATCTCTACGTGGGTGTCAGTCTGTACCGCGAGGGCGATCTAGAGGCCTCCGCTACTCATATGAAGCATCCCGGCGATGAACTCTACGCCGCGCTCTTGCCCGCCATCGAATCTCGTGACGGCACGGGTTTCGGCGATCAGTTGCAGAATTTGGCAGATGCCGTGATCGAGCGACGTTCCGCAGCCGACGTTGAGGCGGCCTATTCGGCTCTTTTAGTGGCAATCGGCGCGGCCGAAGGGGCAGTGAAGGACTTGAGTGCGCGCACACTAGGTGAGGTCATAGTCGACCTAGTGCGTACTGCCGCCGCGGAGTATGACATCGCGGTGGATGACAATGGCATGTTGGTTGAGCCGCATGAGTATCAAGACTCGCTGGGCTTTGTGCACACGGCGAAGGAAAAATTTGATCTGCTAGCGACTATGAGCGACAACGAGGCCGCCCTCATGGCCATCGATGTGCAACTGCAAATGCTCTTGCCTATCTGGCCAAGTCTGCAGGCACCGGAGAAACTCTCCACAGAACCTTCAGTGATTTATGGAGCCGCCTCGCGCATCGAGATAGCCACAACTCAGCTCTAACTCGTTCGATCTTGCTAGGCCTGCGATGCAGGCCTAGCGCTTCTATTTTTTAATTCCCGTTTAAGAAATCCAATGCGAGGGCCGTCATGGTCTGCACGCCGATTGGCAGTGCGCGCTCATCCGCGAAGAAACTCGGTGAGTGATTCGGGAAAACGAGTTCGGGATTGTCAGGCGCAACGCCTAGGAAGAAGAACATCCCCGGCACCTCTTCTGCGAAGTAGGAAAAATCCTCTGCTCCTGTGACCCGTGGCGACTCGACTAAACCGGGGCCTACGACGCGGCGCAGTGTTGGAATCATCTTGTCGGTAAGCTCTGAGTCGTTCGCGGTGACGGGATAGCCGATGTCGATGCTGACATCGGCAGTAGCTCCAGCGCTAGCTGCTATTTGCGTGGCGGTGCGGCGCACACGTTCATGAATCTCATCACGCGTGTCGGCATCGAAGGTGCGAATAGTGCCGATCATCTCCACACTTTCCGGAATGATATTATTGCGCACGCCGCCATTGATCGCACCGACAGTGACTATAGAAGGAGTTAGCGTGACATCCAGCTGACGGCTAGGGATCGTCTGCAAGCCCAAGACGATCTGAGCGGCGACCACTATCGGGTCGATGCCCGCCCAGGGCTGTGCGCCATGGGTCTGTTGGCCATGCACAGTGATCTTGAATTCGTCGCTAGAGGCCATCATGCCTTGCTTGCGCACGGCAATGGCGCCTACCGGAATTGGTGAGACATGCAAGCCAAACACGGCGTCGGGCCGAGGGTCGGCAAAGGCGCCGTCTTTGAGCATTAAGTCGGCTCCGCCTTCTTCGCCCTCGGGGGCACCTTCCTCGGCGGGTTGGAATATAAACATTACCGTGCCGGGTAGCTCAGATTGCATCTGCGCCATCACGCTGGCTACGCCCATGAGTATTGCCACGTGGTTATCGTGTCCGCAGGCGTGCATCACACCCACATCCTGGCCGTTATAAAGGGTTCGCTCTATTGAGGCGAAAGGCAGCTGTACTTGTTCTACTACTGGCAGCGCATCCATGTCGGCACGCAGGGCGACTACGGGGCCAGGTCTCCCGCCACGTAGAATGCCAATGACGCCGGTATGGGCAATCTCGGTGCGGACTTCCATACCGAGATACTGAAGATATTCGGCGACGATGCCGGAGGTGCGAAACTCACGATTACCCAGTTCTGGGTGTTGGTGGAAATCGCGACGCCACTCCACTACCTGTGGCATTACGCGGTCCACGATCGATTGTACATTGGTGGGTAGGGCGGCCTGCTGTGCCTGACTCGCCGAAGCGAAACCTACGAGAAGGATGCTCAGGAGTGTCTTGCGCATAGGGGAGCTCTCCGACGGTTGTGCTTATAGCCAACCTTTGCGTTTGAAGTAGAAGTAGGGTGCCATGCCCGAGAGGATCATCAGCGTAATCGCCCACGGGTAGCCGAGCAACCATTTGAGCTCGGGCATGAATTCGAAGTTCATGCCGTAAGCGCTGGCCACGAGTGTAGGTGGCAGGAAAACCACGGCGGCGATCGAGAAGATCTTGATAATCTGGTTCTGCTGTATGTTGATGAAGCCCAGCGATGCATCCATCAAGAAGTTTACCTTGTCGAATACGAAGCTATTGTGTGGCAATAGGGACTCAATGTCGCGCAGCAACTCTCGTGCAGTCTCTGCATGCTCCGTGGCGAGCTTGCCATGGCGTAGAAGGAAGGTGAGGGCGCGCTGGGTATCCATCAGACACAGGCGCACTTTGCCGTTGGTGTCTTCGTGTTGCGCCAACTCGTCGATTGCATCCTCGATGGCGCTATCGTTCTCTTCCAATACTAGGTTGCTGGTTTGTTCTAGGCCGGTGTAGACCTCTTCCAGCGTATCGGCGAGGTCGTCGATCTTAATCTCGAACAGGGCTAAGAGTATGGCGACTGGATCATGAGCTAAACCTTTCTGTCGTCTCGCTCGCATACGCAGTAGACGAAACGCTGGGATCTCGCGCTCGCGCAGGGTGATCAGTTGATCGCCCGCTAGGGTGAAGGCCACCGTGGTGTTGCGTGTGCGGTCGTCGACCTTATGCAGGAACATCGAGTGAACGTGAATGCCGCCGGACTCGTCTTGATAGGAACGCGCACTAGCCTCGATCTCTTCTACCGCCTCAGTCTCTGGCAGGCTCTGTTGGTTCTGGGCCTCAACGAGCATGCGCTCCTCGTCCGTGGGATCGACGAGGTCGAGCCATATTGCCCCGGACATGGGTTCATTGATGTACTCGTCGTGTCGAGCGACGAGACACTTTTCATGACTGAGGTCGTATATATTTAGCATCGCGTTCTAGTGTATCCCATGACAGCGGTTGGTTTGCAAAGCTTTGGTTTAGAGGTATTTATCGGTGACGGCACCTTCTGAGGCCGACGAGACCGTTTTAGCGTATTTGGCCAAGACTCCGCGCGTGTAGCGAGGTGCCGGTTTCTTCCAAGCCGCCATTCTGACCGCTATTTCCTCATCACTTAGGTGTAATTGTACCTCGTGACGCTGTGCGTCGATGGTGATCTTGTCGCCATTCTCTACGATGCCGATAGGACCGCCCTCAATCGCCTCTGGCGTGATATGCCCTACAACGAAGCCATGGCTGCCACCGGAGAAGCGACCGTCGGTGACTAAAGCCACGTCTTTGCCTAGTCCTTTGCCCATAATGGCGGAAGTAGGGCTCAGCATCTCGCGCATGCCCGGCGCACCTTTCGGGCCCTCGTAGCGAATAACGAGTACGTCGCCAGAGACTACAGTGCCATCGAGTATGCCCTTCAGAGTCTCCTCTTCGGAGTTAAATACGCGTGCAGTGCCAGTGAAGGACAGGCCTTCCTTGCCCGTGAGCTTGGCAACGGCGCCTTGAGGGGCGAGGTTGCCCCGCAGAATCACTAGGTGACTCTCGGACTTAATGGGCTTGTCGAAGTCTTGGATGATCTCTTGACCCGCTGGGTATGGCTTTACGTCCTTGAGGTTCTCCGCCAAGGTCTTGCCCGTAACGGTGATACAGCTGCCGTCGAGCATGCCGCGATCTAGCATCATCTTCATCAGTGGTTGAATGCCGCCGATCTTGATCAGCTCTGACATCAGGTATTTGCCACTGGGACGTAAATCAGCCAACACGGGGGTGTCTTGTCCGATACGGGTAAAGTCGTCGAGGCTTAGATCTACACCGATGGTATGCGCGATGGCCAAAAGGTGTAGTACGGCATTAGTAGAGCCACCCAGCACGATAACCACCTTAATGGCGTTCTCGAATGCCGCGCGGGTCATGATGTCCGAGGGCTTAATATCCTTGCGTAATAACTCCATGATAGCCTCGCCGGCCAATAGGCAGTCGTCGACTTTCTCAGCAGATATCGCGTCTTGTGCGGAGCTATTGGGCAGGCTCATGCCGAGCGCCTCGATGGCCGAGGCCATGGTGTTCGCCGTGTACATGCCGCCGCAGGAGCCCGCACCGGGAATAGCGGTTTCTTCGATCTGCTTGAGTTCGATATCCGAGACGCGACCGTTAGCGTGACCACCTACAGCCTCGAAAACAGAGATGATGTCGGTGTGGTTCTTGCCCGGTTGAATGGTGCCGCCATAGATGAAGATGGAGGGGCGATTCAGGCGGGCCATGCCCATCAGGCAGCCCGGCATATTCTTGTCGCAGCCGCCGATAGCGATGATGCCGTCGTGACCCATGCAGCCGGAGACGGATTCGATAGAGTCGGCGATGACCTCGCGTGACACCAGGGAATACTTCATACCCTCTGTGCCCATAGAGATGCCGTCGGACACAGTGATGGTGCCGTAGATAATGCCCTTGCCATTGGCCGCGTCGACGCCGCGATTGACCTCTTCGGCCAATTTATTGATGTGCATATTGCAGGGCGTCACCATGCTCCAGGTAGAGGCGATGCCGATCTGCGGCTTCTTGAAGTCCTCGTCGCCGAAACCGACGGCGCGCAACATTGCTCGGCTAGGGGCGTGCTCTACGCCATCGACTACTTGGCTGGAAAATTTACGGCTGCTGCTATCCTTGTTCTTATCGCTCATCTTTTCTCTCTAGGCTTCATCAAACACGGGTTTATTGGAGAAGTCCTTCGCCTAAAAAGGCCTATGCCAAGCATTATCACTGCGCGCGTTGAGCATATCAGGAGCTTGAATTACTGAAGGAAACTGGGCTTGAACTATACACTAGAGGGCCTCCACTGAGCTATAAAAAAGGCGCCGTCTACCGTATTTGCGGCACGGTATTGTTTCGTATAGGTAACGGCTTCGGGTAAGATCGAGGCTCTAGCACGGGCCCTTATGATGGGAGGATTAAGGCGGTGCTGTCTATTGTCTCTGTTCGTCTATTTTGGGTGTTGAATCGCATCGCGCTTGGAGTGCCGCATTCATTGCACCGCTTGTCGACAGCGATCTTTATAGCGTTTTGAATTGGGGAAAATAATGAGAATAAAGACAAGACTCGCCCTGCTGTTCCTATTCGTTCTAAGCAGTAACTTAGTCTCGCAAGGCGCAGCCTTAGCCCAAGATGGCGAGGCACTGTACACACAGTATTGTGCAAGCTGCCATGCCGCACCGACGGACCTGCGCACACCGCCTCGCAGCGCTTTGGGAGGTTTTTCCGCCAATAGTGTTTACCACGCACTGACGCAGGGTCTCATGCAGGCGCAGGGCGCGGCTCTGAGTGACGAGCAGAAAATCACCCTCGCACAATACCTCACACGCGGCACTTATAAGCCCGAAGGCGTCGAGCGCCTGGCGCAGTGCACAGCCCCAATTCCGAATCTGCAAGTTGGCGCCACAGGCACTTGGAGTGGTTGGGGCAATGGCGATCGCAATGCTCGCCACCAGACTAACCGCGATAGCGCGATCAATGCGTCCAACGTTGCAGATCTCGAATTAGCCTGGGTATTCGGCTTCGAAGATGGTTCCAATGCGCGTGCGCAACCCAGTGTCGTGAGCGGTGTGATGTTCATGGGCAGCAATAGTGGCAATGTGTATGCCTTAGATCTCGCCAGTGGCTGCGCCTATTGGACCTTCTTAGCGACCACGGAAGTGCGCGGCTCACTGAGCATTGTGCATTCCGAAGTGCTCGACAAGGTGCTAGTGGTAGGTGCCGATGCGTCTAACCGCGTGTTCGTGCTCGATGCCAGTACCGGCGCTAGAGTTTGGCATGCCGATGTGGACAGTAACCCCTATGCCCGCAGCACCGGCTCGCCAATCGTCTCTGGTGACTTAGTGTTCGTGCCAGTCTCCTCTGCGGAGGTCGTGGTAGCGGCTAACCCAGCCCATGAGTGTTGTAGCTTCCGGGGCAATGTCGCGGCCTTCGACCTCAATACTGGGGAGAAGCGCTGGCACACCTACATCATGGAAGAGGCAAAGGAGGTTGGTCTCAATAGCGCCGGCAAGCGCGTGTTTGCTCCCTCCGGTGCGCCGATCTGGGACGCGCCCACAGTCGACGAGAAACGTCGCCGCGTCTATGTCGGCACAGGACAGAATTATTCCCGCCCAGCCAGCAACAGTAGCGACTCCGTCATCGCCTTCAATATGGACAGCGGTGCCATCGAATGGATCATGCAAACCACGGGCAACGATGCCTTCACTATGGCTTGCACAGCGGCCGTTGGGCATCCCAATTGTCCCGATCCTGGCCCCGACCTCGATATTGGCGCCTCGGTACTGAGTGTGACGCTCTCTACGGGTAAAGACATCTTGGTGGCAGGGACGAAGGGCGGCGTTGTGTTCGCTCTGGATCCAGATGCCGAAGGCAAAGTGCTTTGGCAAACCCGCGTCGGTCGCGGCGGGGCTTTGGGCGGGGTGCATTGGGGCATGAGTTTCGCGGGGGACATTGCCTTCGTACCCGTCTCGGATCGGGCCACTGGACTCGAGGGAGAAGAGGGACGGCAACCCGGCCTGCATGCCATCGACATGAAGACTGGTGAGAGTGTTTGGTATTCCGAGGCCCTGCAGCGATGTGAGGCGAGTGATCGAGCCTGCTTAGATGTCTACTCGGCTCCGCCTAGTTCGACTGCCGACCTCGTTGTTGCCGGCGCCCTCAACGGCCATCTGTTCGCGCACGATCAGGCTAGCGGCGCCGTGCTCTGGGAATACGACACCGTGCAGGATTTCATCTCGGTGAACGAAGTTCCAGCCAAGGGCGGAGCCATAGATTCTGCCGGGCCGGTCTTCTCCGGGGACTATATGATTGTGAATAGCGGATACGCCACATTTGGGCAACTTCCGGGGAATGCATTATTGGTGTTTAAACTTCCTCGTTAACTCCTGCGAACGCTTAGGGGAAGGCAGGAGGCTCGATGGATACATTACAAAGGAGAGAAGAATGAGCTTTAGATTGACACAATGTTCGGCATTAGTTGCAGCGATTGTATTCGGGGGCTCTTACAGTGTGGCTCAGGATCAGGGTGCTGCGCAGGTGCCAGCGAGCGCACAGTCATCGGCTGCGGCGCGAGCTAGCTCTACGCCCTATGGTGCTGCAGTGAATGGCAGTCGCATCATTGCGGCGGATGCCGAGCCAGGCAATTGGATGAGTACCGGGCGCGACTATGGCGAGCAGCGCTATAGCCCCCTGACTCAGCTGAGCCCGGACAACGTCGGTCAGTTGAGCCTCGCATGGTTCGCCGATATCGATACCAGCCGCATGCAAGAGGCGACACCAATCGTAGTGGATGGCGCGATGTATGTGAGCACCGCGTGGAGTCATGTGAAAGCCTTCGATGTGCGCACCGGGCGTCCACTCTGGGCGTTCGACCCGGGTGTCGACCCCGCCAAGGGTGTGGATGCGTGCTGTGACGTGGTTAACCGCGGCGTCGCTGTGTGGGAAGGCAAGGTCTTCGTGGGCACCATCGATGGTCGTCTGATCGCGCTGGATTCCACTACGGGCAGAGAGCTGTGGAGCGTGATGACCGTCGATGAGTCTTTGCCCTATACGATCACTGGTGCGCCACGCATCGTGAAGGGACAAGTCATCATCGGTAATGGCGGCGCGGAATACGGCGTGCGTGGGTATATCACGGCCTATGATTTCGCCAGCGGCGAGCAGCTTTGGCGTTATTACACAGTGCCCGGTAACCCTGCAGATGGCTTCGAGCAACCCGAGTTGGAGATGGCCGCCGAGACTTGGAACGGCGAATGGTGGAAGCTCGGCGGTGGCGGCACCGTGTGGGACGCCATGGCCTATGACGCAGACCTAAACTTACTCTACATCGGTGTCGGTAATGGCTCGCCATGGAATCAGAGCCTGCGCAGCCCGGGCGGCGGCGACAATCTCTTCCTCTCCTCGATCGTCGCACTTAACCCCGATGATGGTAGCTATCGCTGGCATTACCAGACCACTCCAGGCGAGACCTGGGATTACACAGCCACGGCCCATATTATCGTGGCCGATGTCCGCATAGACGGTCAGGAGCGACGTGTTGTGATGCAGGCGCCGAAGAATGGCTTCTTCTACGTGCTTGACGCCGCGACGGGTCAACTGATCACCGCAGAGAAGTTCGTCCCGGTTAGCTGGGCATCCCATATCGATCTAGAGACAGACCGTCCCGTCGAGATACCCGAGGCACGCTACAACGAGACTTCGGTCCCGATGATCGTGTCCCCGGGCCCGCAGGGTGGGCACAATTGGCACCCAATGTCCTTTAGTAAGCGCACTAACCTTGTGTACTTGCCCGCCAACGAGCAGTTCATGGGCTATGTGGCGGTGGATGACTTCCAAGTCTCCCAGACCGGCTGGAACACGGGCACAAACTTCGCCGCGGGCGGGGCTCTAGTGATGGCCGCGGGGGAGAATGCGCCGAAGCGCTCCGCCTATCTACTAGCTTGGGATCCGGTACGTCAGCAAGAGGTTTGGCGCGTACCCAAAGTAGTGTCCACGGACGCCGCTGGCGTGCTCAGCACTGCCGGCGGGCTGGTCTTCCAGGGCAATGCCTCGGGCGAGTTCAGTGCCTTCAAAGACGACACTGGGCAAGAACTATGGAGCGCGATGACGCAGGCGGTTACAGTCGCGGCGCCGATCACCTACCTGGTCGACGGCGAGCAGTACGTCGCGGTGTTAGCCGGCGGGCGTTCACTGCCAACGGAAGGCGCGGGTGCGAGTGGCTCAACCACGCGTTTGTCTAACAATAATTCGCGCTTGCTGGTGTTCAAGATCGGCGGAACAGCACAGCTGCCCGCAGAACTACCGGCGGAACAGACTTCGTCAGTGGGCAATCTTAATCCGCCACCGCTAACGGCAGATTTCGAGACAGTAGCCCACGGGGAACAAGTCTACGGGCGCTACTGCAGCGTGTGCCACGGGCCGGCGGGTGTGAGTGCGAGTGCAGGCACATTCCCAGACTTACGTTATAGCCAGCGCCTAGCGAGTTCAGAGATGTGGGATTCAGTAGTACTGGGTGGAGAACTCGTAGGCGGCGGAATGGTGTCCTTCGAGGGTACACTAGAGTCCTCGGATCCCGATGCGGTGCGGCAGTACATAATCTCCCGCGCCATAGCGGACAAAGAAGCAGGTGGCGCTGCCCAGGGTGGACCGTTGCAATAAGCCAAAAAGGATGATCAAAACAAAGGGCGGTTCCGCAGGGAGTCGCCCTTTTTTTTTAAAGGTTGGATTATGTGTTGAGTTTGGGTTGGGGTTCTGGGCTCTGTGGTATTAGTTCAGTGCGGGAGCGCGCTGCACGGTAGGGGCTGCTGAGAGACGCCGTGAACCCATCCCTGGGGGCTTGGCGCGCGGCATCCATGCCGCTAACACTCTCCTCATCCCCCACCGC
>OJDV01000103.1_pt1 | contig 46378 bp, 39 predicted proteins | sample 1592911 | NCBI WGS metagenome assembly OJDV01 (sample SAMN05416860, study PRJEB24817) | seawater metagenome | isolation source: Sea water | place: Canada:Atlantic | collected 2013-11 | reverse complement strand
GGCCTATTCTGTTGAAAAACTCCGTTTTCGGCCAAAATTGGAAAATATTTCCCCACACAGTGCAAATGAAAAGCTTTAGCGAGGGGTTCAGCTAAAATGGGCTACCGGCCCTGATGTCGCTTCTTGGAACCTTTCGTGGCAAGCTTCACGAACTTTTAACAAAGGCGTGCTTTTGGTGGAAATTTTCAATATCCCAATTTGGGAGTTTTTCAACAGAATAGGCCCATAGCTGCCGTCCATTGCCCCATTGGTTGCTGCGTTGGATCTTTGAATTGCGGTCGTTCATACAATTACAGAATTTTGGACACATAGGTCCACAACATGGGCGGGGCTTTCATTTACCACGTACAACCAATCACAGCTGTTGGTGCATTAAGACAAGATCGTTGTATTGGTGACCATCAAGAAATTTCCATTTCGATCATGTATGACATCGCGTCTACAGTACGGCAGTGTTAGAGGATATTAACATCACATTCACTATATTTGATTCCTATCTAAGAGTGAAGATTAGCACTATAAAATCAATAATCTTTCTTAAAAAATATACCCAATTTGCTTCCTCCAGACTGGGTGATCGCTCCTGATGTTGATAGGTTCTTATTTAAGTCAAGGTTGATCGATATTTCTGACTTTCCGTTTCCAGCGATAGTAACATCGCTATAAACATTCTCCGAGATATACTTACCTGCGCGTGCGCCAGTCGTTCCATCAGCACTGGTTTCTATCGAGAAATCGTCAATGTTTAACTTGCTTCGTATGCGTTCACCAATGCTGCGTCCCCCTTTGCCAGTTAATTCTCTTACGGCAGAGGCAAGTTGGAATGCTTGGAATGGAGAAATTTGATCTAGCCCACGGCCAAAGAATATTTGTGCGACAACTTCATCTTCTGGCAACTCAGGAGATGATGCAAATGTGAACTGAGGGTCGGACACCAATCCAGAAATGATGACTGATAATTCATACTCGTTCGAAGTGGTCGCAGCGACGATCCTAACCCTTGGGTCCAAAGCACCTGCCAACGAAATATTACCTTCGGTTAGCGTTAGACGTTTTCCTAAAATATCCAAGCGTCCGCGAATTAGATTAAAAGTACCAATTGGGGCAACAGATTGCGTTGTACCTGTCAACCGAAACTGCCCTCCAAGTTCAGCATCCAATCCGCGACCACGAATAAAAATGCGTGTCGGAGAATTGACCACAACATCAAGTTTCAATGCGCGACTTTTCGATGATCCAGTATCAGTTGTTGCAACTAATCCTGCACGCTGGCGTGTTACCCGCGAAGCTTCGCGTTCGTTTATGTGAACCATCTCAGGAATAAACCTAAGTTTTGGTGCGGCAGTTCCTTGCAAATTAAGCTCAGTATCCTTCAGATTAATTTGCCCACTCAGCTTTGGCCCCAATAATACTGGTCCAGTCAATGCAATTTTCCCATTAAGTGTTGTCTTGTAAAAATTGCGATCCCTTTGAATTACGTTGATCAATTGCATCTTCAAGTCTGTTGGGAACCCTTGCTGTTGGTTAAGCGATATTTGACCTTCGCTATTGACCTGCCCTCCTGTCGAAAGCGATGCGGAAACACGCGTAATAGCTATACCTTTTGTGATGTTCGCTGTCGCAATAACATCGTCAACAGACAGGCTTTGCGTGGGTAATGCTATACTCGCTCCGTTTGTTGAAATTTTTCCAGAAATATATTGTAAAGACGGCGATCCGTTTAACGCCAAATTGAACTGAACAGCCCCACGTGCTTTGGCAGAGCTGCTTGTTAAAAATTGATCTGCCAAAGCAAGCGGTGCGACACCATTCACACGCAAGTTCCAAGCACCATCAGTTACAGGAATTGTGCCAGAAACATCAACCTGTACCCCGCCTATCCCTTTTGATTTCATCGTAACCAATATGGTATTTCCATTTTGGTTTAAGGAACCATCCACATTTAACGGACCTGTCAAAGCATCAGAAATAACACTGATATCATTTACTCTGGCGCTAAGGTTAACTATTGCCTGATCATCTTGCAGTTGCCCGCCAGCCTCTGCGGATAGCTGGGAATTTGATAAAGTGAGTTTCTCAAAGAAAAGCCCATCCTCAGTCCGCTTGATCGAAACATTCACCGTACTGGTTCCTTTTAACAAAGGGTCTATTCCTGAACTTCCTAATGAGACAGCACGTCCGATCGTTTCAATCTCTAAATCGAATGCCCCTGTTAGCGGGGTGACATTTCCACTGGTACTCAGGTTAATTTCACCCTTGAGATCCTGAGCAACAATTTTTGAAAGTACAGATATATCTGCGATCTCAACGGATAATTCTCCGCTGGTTTGTAGTGCAGTTTCCAGCCCTTCAATTTGGCCGTTAAAACCTGCACTGATATTGCCGTCTGAAAGCATCAGCTCAGATATGAGAACAGGTTCCCCCTTTTTAAATAATACATTCCCAGTTGCGCGAATATCTTTCCCAATTGCCTGATCCAAATCGGTGTTTGTATGTGTGATTGATGTCGCAATCGCTTTTAGTTTGGCGGAAAATAATAAATCTGACTGTGATTTGATCGAAAACGCGTTCAGAATTTCGCCTGAACCTTCTAACTGAATATCACCAACGGATAAACCATCACGCGACAACTCCATAACTTGAAGGCTACCAGACCAAGGTTTTTGGGCATCATAATCTAACGCAAGCTCTGCTGAAGTTATATGTGTTTCAGGTCCAGTAAGTGGTAGCAATACAGGAAGGCCATCTTGATTCTTGATAGTAGTTTTCAGATTGAACCGCGTAGGCGTTCGATCAGACGCCAGATCTAGCAGCCCTTCTATGCTTAGAGCGGCTGTTTTTATGTCTAAATTCGAAATAGCAAGTTCACCATTTTTACGCCATTTTGCAATTGCATTCAAACTGGCACGCTGTCCAAAGAAACGCTGGTATTGAATTTCAAACAATGGTGCTAAATTACCTGCCAAGTCTGCTATAATTTGAACGCCATCTGACTTGCCTTCGAAAATATTGGGTGAGATTATAACCTGCCCTTCCAACCGGTCACTACCATTTGTTGAAATTTTAATATCCGTTTTAAAGGCAGCCTGCGGACCTTGACCCATTAAATTGATTGATAGGGACGGTTTGTTGGGAATATCAAGCGCATTGACGATCAGACCGTTTGAAGCTTCTTCTGCCCTCAAAGAGAGTAGTATTGTTTCTTCGCGAGGGTCAAAAACAGCTTTTAAATCAAACACACCAGCATTATCCAGGTTATCCGCTTTTATCGCGACATCAAAATTTCCATCCACGATTTCTATGCGCCCCGCCAATTGTAACCTGGCAGCGCGACCAAGAATTGGCTTCTTTAACACCAGTTCCTTTGCCGTGATGTTTTGAATATTTACGGATACGGGCAACTCTGGCACGCGAAATGTACCAGCTTCTGGCGAAGGCGCGCTTTTGCTTTGTACTGACTTTCGAAAAACCGTAATTTTACCTGCGGATAGAGTTTCGATTTCCACCTGTTTTTGCAATAATGCAGATCGCGTCCAATCCAGTTCGGCACTTTCGATACTCAACCAGACGCCATCGGAGTCTGAAATGTTAATCTTTGCAACTTTAGCAGATGAACTGAACGCACCCTCCAGACCAGTCACACTGACCATCATGTCTGGTGAAGACAGAGTGGATTCTAATAGTGCTTCCAGGTAAGATTTTTCTGCGTCTTGAGCATAAAGTTGCGTGGCGCATATAAAAAATGCATAAATAAAGTAGAGTTTGTAAATAAGACGGCTCAAAACGCTTGCCCAATTCCAATGTAAAAATTCAAATTATCTAACTTCGACCCACGGTTAGCTGGAACTGCTATATCAAAACGTATGGGGCCAATACCTGTTTTAAATCTTAGACCAAAACCCATACCTGCATGGCTATCCCCATTGGTTCCCAATGCAGAGTTACGCCCAATATATCCAAAATCGGCAAAGAGCACACCATCGAGCTTATTCTTGATTGGTGTTCGCAATTCCGCACTAATTCCAACAAATGATTTACCACCAACTGTTTGTCCACCTGGTAGCGTGACGCCCAAAGATTGAAAATCTTGCCCGCGAACAGTACCCCCACCACCTGAGTAGAATAAATAATCAGAAGGTACATTCTGTAAATCTGGTCCGATCAAGGAACCAAATTGAAGCCGCCCTGCCAATACAGTGTTCTTTTCTGCACCTAAGCCTTTATAGGAACGTCCATCAAATGTTACGCGCGCACCAGAGTGCGTTTCTTTCAAGTCCAAAAATGGGCTGATATCCAACGACAGAAAAAAACCATCGCTTGCTGATAACCTATCATTTCTGGTATCGTTAGCCACTCCAATGGGAAAGTTAAGCAGGCTAAAATTTCGCTGACCAAAAACATCTACCGTATCAATATTACTATAGGCAACACCGAACGATCCAGTGAGCGTATCAGAAAAGCGGTGATCAAAATTCAAACCAATCGAAAAATCCTGTAACGTGTAATTTGGCTCTACATCGCGTCCAAAATTTACATTTAAGGCTGCACGCGTGTCTGGTGTGAAGGTTGCAGGCCTGATTAAAGTGGCCCCTATTTCATAATCCACACCGCTGGTTTCACCAGCTATCCCTGAAACGTTTGCGTCAAAGCGCAACTGTTCGCCACCACCTTGCAAATTTCGATGCAACCAATACCCTTCAAAAGATGCCCCTTCATCGGTAGATATGGACGCACCAACCCCGATGCGCCGTAGTTTCGTCTCAACCACATCTGCCGTCACATCCAGATAACCTTCGGCCGAAATTTCATCTGCTTCAATCAATCTAACGCTTGAAAAAATTCCCGTTTCCCGCAAACGATCAGCCGCTTTTCTCAATTCAGACAGTGTAAAAATCTCGCCCTCAGGCAAACCAGTTATTTTGCGAATACGATTGGGACGCATGCGTTCATTTCCAGTAACAATCAGCGTACCAAATTTTGCCGCACTTCCGGGTTCAATTTGAATTCTGACATCCAACCGGCTTGCTGCATGATCCGCAGTCAGGTTTTGACCCGATATTTTAGCCTTTGGTCTGCCATGTTCACGCCATCCATTTATGGCCACATCAGTGGCTTTACCTATCACTGGTGATCTGGCAATTTGACCTGAAGCAAACTCAGGGGATAGTTTTATTGCTTCTGGTAATGGAGTTATTTTCGCCGCTCCAAACAAAAATACACGCCCTTCATTCACAGTAATTTCTGCAGATTTGACAGTGCCTATTTTATCGAATGGCGAATATCCTGCGGCTTCGCGGCCATTAATTCGAATGTTTATAGATGCGTTGTAATATCCACTTTCGTAAAGTGTAAGAATAATACGTTGATAATCGGCTTGTGCTGCTGCCAATATCTCTACATCCGAACTGGTTGGTAAATTTATTACTTTTGCGAGTAGAGAAATCGATTGAACTTGAACCAGTAACGCTTCTTTCACAGAGTATTTAATTAGTGATGACTGTGTAAATGCAGGCGTTATCGTTAATAATTGCGCGGATATGGTTGTAAAAACGAATAAAATCCATGAAAATCGCACGGCCAGCTTTTCAAAACTCATAATTCTGTATCCATTTAAGCTATTGTATTTAGCCATAAATGCATCCTGATTTTCATTTGTTTGTAGTATCGATCGTGGCCAGACATGAATGTATATCCCATGAAACTGGAACTGATTAAAAGAGGCAAATACCATCATTGTAAACTTTACATTCTGAATATGGAAAGAAAAACAAGAGGGTTAGTTCCAGCTAAGGAGGTAATCGCATTATAAGCTCTCACGCTCATGAATTTATCCGCCAATAGGTGTTGAATTGGATGGCGCTCTGGCGATACCCTTTACATGTCTATCAGCACATCCATTCGTCCTTATTTTCATATTAATTCCTGTTCCTTTCAATAACTAAAAAGACTAATCGAGTGAAGTATTAAAGGACTCATAAGCTATGTCCGCAAACCGCCAATGGTTAAATTTCCACGCAAACATTTCATGTGGATGTCAGCTTTGTTGAACTCGACTTAAATATTAGCACCCATAGCGAACGTCTCCTTCACGCCCTTCTGAACAAATCCACTTCCGACCCATACCGACATTGACTATCTTCGGGCAGGCCAAGGACTTGATATTATCTTTGTTGAAGTAAAACCTCCTGCTTAATTCCATTCTCCAAGCTATCCGATAATGATTGACAGGGCACATGATCCATTTAGGTTACTTGAACCAATACTGTTGGTGTCGACATAATCGGATCTCATCATGGATGCTAATGAAGCTGCCTTTTACAACATGCTCTCAGAGATGGCTGCTCTGTTTGACTTAGAAGGCACTGACAAGGCATTGCAAACCTCGATAGCGCTAAGGGATGCCATCGGCAATGGTGCGCCTGCGCTTGCAACACCTTACGTTCTGGACGACATGATCCAAAGCGGATTGCGTTCGGCAGTTCACCCAGGGGCTGTTGCTGTTCGCCAAGCGCATCCGGTTTTGCATTGGGCAGCAACGTCAATACTGGACGACTACGCGCCCAGCTCGGTTTCGCGTCATTTCACGGCTGTGTCTCTAATGGGTCCGGGACAATTTATCGAGCATAATTCTCTGCGCGCCGGGCTCTATATGCAAACGCCAAATTCATACTATCAACTTCATAATCACGAAGCGGCTGAGACTTATATCATATTACAGGGCCAAGCCGAATGGACGGCTGGCGACGTGACCGAGACCTATGGGCCCGGTAAAATAATCCATCATACGCCATATATGCCTCATGCGTTTAAAATATTTGACGCACCTCTTTTGGCTTTTTGGCGTTGGAGCGGCAATATCGATGTTGATACGTATAGATTATTGGAAGATCCAAAAGCATAAGTATCAAGCGACGATGACCAGACAATAAAGGAGGCTAACATGAATTTAGAACTCACCGGCAAAACTGCTTTGATCACAGGCGGCTCCAAAGGAATTGGATATGCGGTTGCAAAAGGGTTAGCTGCCGAAGGTGTTAATCTGCACATTGCGGCCCGAAATGCAGATCAATTGGCCGCCGCCCGCCAGCAGCTCATTTCTGAATTTTCAGTTTCGGTCGACATCCACCCATGTGACTTATCGCAAAGCGATGACACTCGCGCACTTGCAAATAAATGTGCTGAAATAGACATCCTGGTGAATAATGCCGGTGCTATTCCCGGCGGCAGCCTCGCGGAAGTTTCAGACGACTTATGGCGTTCGTCTTGGGATCTGAAAGTCTTTGGGTACATCAATATGATGCGCAATATTTATGACCATATGAAAGCGCGCGACGGTGGTGTGATCCTCAACATTTGCGGAACGGCCGGCAATCAAACCCCCTCCGATTATGCCGCCGGAATTACAGCTAACGGTGCTTTGATCACATTAACGCGGGCACTTGGTGGCACCAGTTTGAATGATGGCATCCGTGTTTTGGGCATTAATCCCGGAGATATGGAGAACGAGCGCGGCGAAAAATTCTTACGCTTACAAGCTGCCAGAGAACTTGGCGATGCCGAAAAATGGCGTGAAATGTACGCCGACCAACCCGGTGGCGCGGTCGCTAATTCAGAAGACATTGCCAACGCTGTGCGATTTTTTGTTAGTCCGCGTGCCCGCTTTGTTAGCGGCACGGTTTTGACAATAGACGGTGGTATGTCTGCAAGTCAGGCGGTTGTCGGCGCTTGACAAGTTTTAGCGATCCTACGGCCGCGCCAGCGTATGCCTGCGGAAGGCATTGTCATATTATAAAAAGTACATTGTATTGCTTGACAAAAAGCAAAACACTGTTCGTCGTCAGCGCCTATGGATCCAAATAGCGCTATTTGCTAAGAAAGTGTTTAGGCCTTGATGGCCAGATAATTTAACCCGCAAATGACGGGTTTCTCAAAACTGTCTGAAACAACCAGTTAACAATTCGCCAAATAACAATTTCAGTTCAATTGAATCTGTAATATGCATGTTTACCAATGCCATACTAATTGGCAAGCAACGGCGGAGCGACACAACATGGATAACGGCCCATTGCTGCCTTTAGCTTTAATCCTATATTGAACTGTAAACCTGCCTTTCGTGCTTCTCGCGGCGACCCACATTGCAAATCTCGCTACACGATTCATGTCGGTTTAGTTGTCTGACGTCAGCACTCGTGGGACAGATTTAAGGTTTAGCTAACGGAGGATTTCTGGTTCATCGTAAGCATTGGAATGCCGGCCAAGCGGGCAAAGGGAATCTTACGGACAAAAATCTACGCCACCGCGATCACATTGTACGTCGTCACAGAGAATTATAGCGATGCCTTGGGTAAACTCGAAGAGCTCCATTCCAGAAATAACAGGTAGTTCGTGTGCGCGGCATTAGCGCTCGTGCTTACTTTCCCTGGATCAATTCCAGATATACCACCAGATTGGCCAGTGGCAGACTTGTCATCATCGGCTGCCCAGTTGGCAAACGCAGGGCTACATACTGATCGCTGTCCAGAAATGGCCCGAAAATCGGCATGTCTCCACCATGAGCGAGTATCTGCGCGCGTCCGTCGATTTGCCTCGCGACAGCCTCTGTTGGGAAAGCGCCGTCGTTGCGCAAGGCCAAGCCGCTCAGGTCGGGCGTATCGATAGCTAACATCTCGGCCATCGGCCCATCGCCTTTGGCATCAATGCCATGGCATTGCAAGCAATGGCTCATGTAGAGAATCCGCCCATCCTTAGTATCTGGTTCCTGCGCTGAAGCCGTACCGATTGTGGCTAAGATAGCCATTGTCAACCGTATCAACATCCGTTCCATCCTCTGTTTTTGCATCATTATTATATTGTCTGCATTTATTTCACATTTGTATCAATCTGTGAGGCATTGTTCCTTGACTTAGATCAAAACGCTGGAAGCCGTTTGATATCGCAGAAACTAATAGGAAACTTGACATCAACGGTGTGCACCTGGGGTATGTTGGTGAAAGGAGCACAGTATGGCGTTTGAATATAATGAGTTTCCGCCCTTTTTCAGATATAGTACATAACACGCCGAATGCTTGATTGTGATAAATCAGAAATTAATGATTTAATACAAGAGGTATTATGCGCCGGAGCGATTTCGGATCAGCGCTTTACCAATTCTTTCACGAACCTTTGTTGGTTCTGCGTTAATCACCTCCAAAAGAGAACGAAGCTCGCCGCGCACATCATGTAACTGATCAATCAGTGAAATGACGATACCAAGTGCGTCATCTTCAATGTTGAAATTTTCTGAAAGTTCACACAAAAGCTCCATTCTGACTAAATCAACACGACGAAAAGATAACCCATTGTCGGTGTGGATGGGTATAATGATTTCAGTCTCTACAAACGACATTAATTGTGTACGCGTCAGGCGTGTCACAGCTGAAATGGCTTCGTCTTCTGAATACCGTTCTGTCATACTTCAAACCCCTTACGTGGATCATAAGCGTTTGTTTCACGCCAACTTTCCATAAACGTTTTTAACCCATCATCGATCTTATCTGGTGTCATAATTCGAAGCTCGACCCGCTGATCTCCATGCGTGGCCTCTCCAACAGGTTTGACGCCGCGCCCGCGCAATCGCAAAAGCTGCCCGTCGCTAGCTCCTTTAGGAATGGTCAGTTTAACACTGCCATCAATTGTTGGTGCTTCGACCTTACCGCCTAACACCGCTTCGTACAGAGTAATAGGAAGGGTAATAATGATATCATTGCCATCACGGCGAAAGATATGATGGGAACGCACCGATAAGGTTACAATCGCATCTCCAGCTTTACCACCTTCAAAACCAGCCCCACCTTTGCCGCGCAGACGGATCTTCTGACCATCTGCGATGCCCTGGGGAATTTGAACATCAAGTATACCTCCATTAGGTAACGTAATTTGGGTTTTACCTCCGTTCGCTGCATCCATGAAGGTCACTTCAAGTGAGTATAGTCGGTCCTGACCGCGTTTGTTAAATCCTTGACTTGAATTATTGGCCCCACCTTGACCCCTTTGGCGCAATATTTCGGCGAAGATGTCGGATGCATCTCCAAAACCCTCATATTGTTGATTTGAACGATAAGGATTATCAGAAGCTTCAGCATGCTCTCGATAAAATTGTCGGTCATGCCGCTCAGCCCCTGTGGCATCAATCTCGCCACGATCAAATCGCCCACGGGTTTCCGGGTCTTTCAATATATCATATGCCGCTGACGCTTCTTTGAAACGTTCCTCGGCAGATGTATCATCGGGATTTAAATCAGGATGGCTGGTGCGTGCTATTTTGCGGTAAGATTTCTTGATCTCTTCTGCAGTAGCCGTTTTTTTTACACCAAGAGTGGCATATGGATTATTGTTCATGAGTGCCTCAGTCTTTCGAGCGATCTTATAAATTAATTATGAATTCATTAATTGCTATTACAAGAAGCAACAAATTGTCAAACTTATGTAACTGATAATACCCATTATCTCGGCTTGGCTAAGTTTATGCCAGCAGGAAATTATGATCCTAACAAGTCACGAATGATCCTTGGAATGTCTGCTTCTTGGCTACTGACTCAAACATTAACATCTACAGCGGATGACCGCTTTCCGCCCATAGTTACCCAATTATCACGAAGCGCAAACATGACTGGACTTCAGTGGCTCAACGAGCGGTACTGTCACGACCGACACACTTGGATGTGTCGCCTCCTTCGCCCGAACGCCCCGGGCTTTGATCAGTAGCAGGTCTAGCTGACCTTGCTCTATGATAAAGGAGAACAGCATGACAAACATCCCAACTAAAAAGACGCCGAAACTGACTACAGCACCCATAAGACCTGGCAAAAAAACACAAGTGCCGCGCCGTTCCAAGGTAACCAAGAAAGCAAAGTTGATCAGCTTTCTGAGTAAAGATCACGGGGCTGATATTGGCAGCTTCAGTAAGAAGTTGGGCTGGTTACCACATACGACCCGTGCGGCCCTGAGCAAACTACGTAAATCGGGCTATGTGATTACGCCCGCCAAGTCGGGAAGTGGCAAGCTTACCCGCTACCGTATCACAAGCCTGCCTGCAGGGCAGGGTGCCTAATGACTGGCGATAATGATATTCAGGCGCGGATGTCAGAACTGAATGATCTGGACCGCTCCGGCCTCCGCATCGCCTGGGTAAAAGCGTTTGGCAAAGCTCCGCCACATCACATATCGATGATCTTCATGCGCAAAGCACTGATCTGGGATGAACAGTGCAGCCGCTTTGGCGGGCTTGCCCCTTCTTTAAAGAGGGCATTGAAGGCTGTCGCTGACGGTCGGGCCTCACCAGGGGTGTCGTCTGCAATAATTGTCAGTCCGGGAAACCAGTTGATCCGGGAATGGAACGGAAGACGTTACAGCGTTGAAGTGAACGAGAACGGATATATGTTGGGTGAGGAGCACTTCAAATCACTGTCCGCGATTGCCCTTCACATTACCGGCACAAACTGGTCAGGGCCGCGGTTCTTTGGCCTGACGGGCGGGACAGGGACCAGCCAATGAAGAAGATCCGTTGTGCTATATATACGCGAAAGAGTTCCGAAGACGGGCTGGAGCAGGAATTCAATTCGCTTGATGCCCAGAGGGAAGCCTGTGCTGCCTATATATCCAGTCAGAAGATCGAGGGTTGGGTTCTGGTACCTGAACAATACGATGATGGTGGCTTGTCAGGGGGAACACTGGAACGACCCGGTTTGCAAAGCTTGTTGTCTGATATTCGTGCAGGTAAGGTCGATCAGGTTGTCATCTATAAGATAGACCGCCTGACCAGGTCGCTCGCGGATTTTGCCAAGATCGTTGATATTCTTGACGATGTGGGTGCCACATTTGTATCTGTTACACAATCCTTCAACACAGCCACCAGCATGGGGCGCCTGACGCTGAATATGCTCCTGTCATTTGCCCAGTTTGAACGCGAGGTTACCGCCGAGCGTATTCGCGACAAGATTGCTGCTTCCAAAAAAAAGGGCCTTTGGATGGGTGGCAATGTGCCTATGGGTTATGAGCCCGATGGACGAACACTGAAGATCAGTGAACCGGGCGCGCAGACCATCTGAGCGATCTATGATCTCTACCGGCAGGACGACAATGTTCGAGTGACGAAATACAGGGCCGATAAACTGGGCCTTAGAACAGCAGTGCGAACTTTGCCTTCAGGCAGGGTTAAAGGTGGTGTGCGATTCAGCTTTGGCCATATCTATCATATCCTGGCTAACCCGATCTATGCAGGCAGGATCCGCCACAAGACAGCGGTTTATCCCGGTCAGCACGCAGCGATCATCAATCCTGATATCTGGGATCAATTGCAGGAACAACTGAAGGCGGGAGCAGTTAAGCCGCGTAAGGGGAAAGGACAAATTGATGTTCGTGGGAAAATGCAGGTGTCTTTACTCATCGGCAAAGTATTTGATGAAACAGGTGACAGGCTAACACCCAGTCATACCAAAACAGCAAAGGGCCGCAGGCTTCGGTACTATGTGTCTCACCGTCTGATCCGCAGCCCCGAACAGAAAAGCCCGGGTGGATGGCGGTTGCCCGGGCCTGCGCTTGAAGCTGCAGTTGCTGAACTTGTCGCCCAGCATCTGAGCGCACCAGAGATCGTGGCCAATATTATAGAGGATGCCACAACCGATGAGCTTGCGGGTCTAAGTGAGCGCCGTTCGCTACAAGATCAGTGGCCTGAGATAGCAGATCCAGACACCGATACTCTGGTAGACCGCGTTGATATCACACCGGGAAGGATCACGATTGCGCTTTGTGCAAAAGCCGTCGCCGAGCATCTGGGCGGGCCCCTTGAGCGCATCAATAGTGCTCTTCTGGTGTTCAGTTCAGAATTCCAACATCGCAAGCGCGGTGTTGAAACCAAACTGATTCTGGCTGGCTCAGCAGCACAGCGCGATGAGGTCCTGTTCAAAAACATCGCCCGGGCACATCGCTATTTTGCATTAGCGCGATCTGGTCAGACATATGTGGAGATTGCCAAAGTAGAAGGTGTGTCCAAAGATCGGGTCCAGAAATTGATCGAACTGGCTTTTCTGGCGCCGGACGTCATTCGTGACGTTTATGAAGGCAACCAGCCATTAGGTCTGACGACTGAATGGTTGTTGCGTCATGCCTTTCCAGCCGTCTGGCATGATCAACGCGAAATGTTCCGTCCTCTGTAAGAGCCAGGGTCGTTTTAAATCCCCCTACAGTACCATCATCACTGCATCACGAACTCGCAAACGGCGACCGCGCAAAAGCCATTCCCAGACTTTTCATAGATTCTGGCTATATTGCTACTAATTACGTGTCTGGGGTCTCGAGACATATAGGAATGCCCCTGAAAACACGGGGTAATATCAAGTATTATATAGCTATATCGATATTCAAGTTATGGTGGTGACTCTGGCGGGATTCGAACCTGCAACCTGCCCCTTAGTAGGGGGTTATTAATTATCAAAATATATGTTATTTTTCAGTATCTTACTTGGTTTTATCTGAGTTAACTGTACGGGATTTGTACGGGTTAATGGTTGTTGGGAAGACTGCAAATTCTCCTTTTGCTATACACTACAAGCAAAACTGATATTGCAATTTTAATAAACCCAAGTAGCATTGTATGTGTAATATTAACCTCGAAGCCTAAAAAGCATCACTTTAATAAACGCCTCACTGCATCCATTAAGCAGGGCATAAATTGTACATGCTATGAGAATGGCTCGGCCAGCTTTTCGAGCATCTCCAAGCTAAAGAAAATCAAGGTTGTCACCAGTATATTGTCTGTAATTCCAATCATGCGTTACTCCATTTTTTGTTATTGGGAACCCGCTTTACCACGTATTTTTTCGCGCAATTCGGCTTGTTCGTCTTCTGCGTGGGCATAAACACGATCTGGCAGAGCCGCATCATTCCAACGCCCCGCTTTGGCCGCCGTTATCGGGTCAACGCCCTGGCGCACCCCCAATTCTGTATAGAACCCATGCCGGCCCGCTTGGTGCGCCGAGAGGTATTCAATGCCCGCGTTCTTGCAAATTGTTTTCCAACGTCCATTATATCCTGTAGATGACCCGTAGCCGAACACGCGCGGTTCCATGCGGCATTTTTCTTTCCAATTCATGGGTTGCTTGGGTGGCAGGTTGAATCATCATGTCGTGCGATATGGCAACCCATTGCGCCGCGTGGCCCTTGGCAGCTTTGAGCCAAACCCGTTTCCCCTTTAAATCCAAATCTTCGGGCGTCAAGCTGATCGCCTGGTCGATCCGGGCGGCGGTTTCAAACATAAACCGCACCAAGGCCGCGTTGTGCATGTCGGCGTGTGTGCAAAATTTGGCAATCCAGGTTTGATCGGCAGGCCTACGCTCAACGCGACTTTGCTTGCCGCGCCTTGTGTCTTGGTCAATTCGCTCCTGGGTCGTGTAGGCCTTGACGCGGATATAATCGCATTTGCCGAGGTCGTGAGCGCAGTTAATCGCGGCCCGGATAGGCGTCACCACTTCGCGCCGCATAGTGTCGGTTGCAGCATTGGGCATAATCTGGAACCCTAGGCCGCGGATATATGAACCGCTTATGTCTTTAACTGGTTTGTAGAGGAAGTCGTCACCGAGCGCTTCGATGATCTTTATAAGGGCTTTGGCCTCGTAAGGTTTGGCCGGGTAGGTGAGAATAACGTCTGAACAAGTTAGCTCTTGTGCCTTCTCGCCAAGCAAGTAACGACGGATTTGCCTTTGGGTTTCCTGGGCAATCCAGTCGACCGCGCCTGATTTTGTACGTGCACCAGTGCTGCAGCGGATGTATTCGCTAATGGGTTGCCCGTTGTATTCGATACGACCCTTAACCCACCAGGCTTTTGTATTTGGTCTTTGGTACGTTTCAAGCGGCATTTTTCTTCCAAAATTAGATCAAGTTGCACTGCTTCGCTGGTGGTGTCGTCATTCCTAAGTAACAGATCATCCAATTAATGGGATTCCAACTTAAATGTAAACAATCACTTAGATTTTTAAATTTTGAGACTTGGAGGAGAATGGCCAGATGACTGCTTTGTGGGGCCTATGCGACGTTTCCTGAATATGTACCGAAAGTTAATAAGGGGCGGAAAGGAGACATTGAGTTAACAACAATTTTGTAATTTCCATTATGTAAGAAAGGTCAGCTTAGATCCTTTGTGTGAAAATAGGAATGCCATAAAATTGATACACCTCAGTCATGCCGCCATGAACTACATCATAATTGAGAATATTAATTAATGCCATTTTCTCTTTGTACTACACGTATATAAAAAACAATACTTTTGATGTCTCCGTCAGTTAAGCCTGTAATTATTGGCATGTTACCAAAAGGCCAATGATGCGATTGCACACCATTTCTTGCTGCACTTAAGAAAGCAAAGTCACCATGATGGCTTGGTTCATAAATTTTGTGAATAAGTGGTGGCCCCATTCCGTTTTTACCTGCTGCGTTTGAACCATGGCATGCAGCGCATTTAACATTAAATATAGCTTCGCCAGTTTTCGCATTTTTGCTTAATGCTGCTGGTAATATTACATCTACGATAGAAGCTCCTTGCTCTATTTTGCCTGCCCTCGGCATAGAATGTTGCGGTGTTTGTTTGATCCAAAAGCTAAGCAGTAAGGCGGCGGCAATTAAGCCGATTAATAGCATATATTTTTTATTCATTTTTATACCTATATGTTTTTTTCATTTAGAACGGGTTGTACCCAACGCAATCGCAACGCATTTGTTAGTACAAATACACTCGATAAAGCCATCGCACCTGCAGCTAGAACAGGTGATAGTAATAGACCGCTAAATGGGTATATAACCCCTGCTGCAACGGGAATTAGAAGTGTATTATATCCGAATGCCCAGAACAGATTTTGCCTGATGTTTTTCATAGTGCGTTGGCTTACGTCAAATGCATTAACAACACCTTTTAAATCACCAGACATCAACACAACATCAGCGGCTTCAATTGCAACATCTGTGCCTGTCCCAATCGCTATTCCAACATCTGCGGCGGCAAGTGCAGGAGCATCGTTAATTCCGTCGCCAACAAAAGCCAATTTGTTACCTTCCGAACGTAGTTTTTCTATGGTTGAGACTTTACCTTCTGGTAGAACTTCAGCCACTACATGATCTATCCCTAACTCTTTTGCGATTGCATTTGCTGTTCCTTGATTGTCGCCAGTAATCATTGCTACCTTCAACCCAAGATCATGCAATGCGTTGATTGCAGCAGGCGTGCTTTTCTTGATTGGATCCGCAACAGCAATAACCGCTGCTATTTCGCCGTCTACAGCTGCATAGAGCGGTGTCTTTCCAGATTGCCCTAATTTTTGCCCTATATCGGCTAGCTGCCATAATGCTATATTTTCTTTGATCATCAGGCGGTCCGCACCGATAAGGAGTTTTTTGCCCTCAACGGTGGCCTGTACTCCATAGCCAGTGATCGATGTGAAATCTTTTATCGTGGGCAGCTCTAACTTTTTCTCCTTAGCCGTTTGAACAATTGCTTGTGCAATAGGATGCTCAGAAGTGCTTTCAACGGCTGCAATCAAGCGTAGGATACGCGCTTCGTCAAACCCATCTGCAACATGCATGTCCGTAAGTTTTGGCCGTCCCTCTGTTAGTGTACCTGTCTTATCAACAGCGACGATGGTTGCTTCATGCAATAATTGTAAAGCGTGACCTTTACGAAATAAAACACCCATTTCTGCTGCACGCCCTGTGCCAACCATAATGGAGGTAGGAGTTGCAAGACCCATTGCACATGGGCAGGCTATTATCAAAACGGAAACACCTGCGACGAGTGCATAACTTAAAGCTGGTTCTGGGCCTAATAAGAACCAAACCATTATCGTAAATACAGCAACTAGGATCACAACAGGTACGAACCATGCGGTAATCTTATCTACTAATCCTTGTATTGGTAGTTTAGCACCTTGCGCCTGTTCAACCATTTGGATGATTTGGGCAAGCATTGTATCGTTGCCAACCTTTGTTGCTTTAAACGTAAGTGCACCAGTTCCATTGACTGTACCACCAACAACCTCAGCCCCATCTACTTTTTGTACAGGAATAGGCTCGCCAGTAATCATGCTTTCGTCAACAAAACTATTCCCAGTGAGTACAATGCCATCTACAGCAATTTTCTCCCCTGGACGCACATGAATAACATCGTCGCGAATGATGGACTCTAATGCAATTTCTACAACTTTACCATGGCGTTCAATACGTGCTGTTTTTGCCTGTAGACCAACAAGTTTACGAATTGCTTGTCCTGTGCGACCTTTAGCACGGGCTTCTAAGAAGCGGCCAAGTAAGATTAAAACAACAATAACTGCCGCTGCTTCGTAATATACATTTGCAGTACCTGATGGGAGTAAGCTTGGTGCAAATGTTGCAACAAGCGAAAACCCATATGCAGCAGAAGTGCCAAGAGCCACCAGTGAATTCATATCCGGAGTAGCTCTAAATAGAGCAGGAAACCCTTTTGTATAAAATCGCAATCCAGGGCCAAATAGAACAATCGTTGTCAAAACAAATTGTAATAACCGACTATTCTCAAGACCAATGGTATTGCTAATCAATTGATGCATGCTAGGAATTACATGCGCTCCCATTTCAATAACGAAGACTGGAAGTGCTAGTAGAGCAGCAATAAAAGTTTGGCGCCCAAGGGTAACAATTTCTTTTGCCTTACGGTCATTATCTTTCGTTTGATTGATTGATTTTAATTTGGCTTGGTACCCAGATTTAGAAATTAAGCCAATAATTTCTGATGGGGTAATTGTACCATTTGCAAATTTTACCAATGCCGTCTCTGTTGCAAGATTAACAGAGGCTTGCAATACACCATTGCCTGCTAATATCGATTTTTCAACGCGCCCCACACATGAAGCACAAGTCATACCTTCGATCTCAAAGGTTAGGTTTTCCGTAATAATTGGGTATCCAATTAGTGCTAATGTTTTTGATACGGATTCTGTTGGATCATTTGATTCGTATGTAACGAGTGCTGTTTCATTTGCTAAATTAACCGAAGCTTTAATAATGCTAGGTATTGATTTTAAAGATTTTTCAACACGGCTAATGCATGATGCACAAGTCATACCTTCAATGGGGTATATGGCGGTTTTGTGAATGTCCATTGTTGAGCCTTGTTGAAGTTTTAATGTTCAACATATCATATAAGCCTTCCAGTAGATGGAAGGTCAAGATGCTAAAAGAATAATTATAACAATCTCTTTATCAAACCGAATTCTTACTTGACATTCAAAGCTGATTGGCAATATCCAAAAAGACATGAGAAGCAAAAGCATCATAAATCACATTGTTAAAACGGCAAGTTTACTTGTTACCGTTATGGCTATTGCGCTTTCATTTCCAATGGCAGCACATGCAAACATGACAGATAATGGTACATCTATTCATAATGGAACGAACCTTGCCCAATCTGATCATGCTCACGATATTTCTGCGATGGATATGACATCACTTGATAGCACCAATCATGAACATGAGGGTGTGGGGTGTTGCGAGACTGGTATGTGTTCTTCAGCAGCACTTGTTGAGAATTACAATTTTTCAGAAGTAGATCAAGTTCGTGCTCATATCGCTTTGCCCATTAGTAAAATGACATCGGCTGGTAAATCCCGCCTGATGCGTCCACCTAGTCTTTAAATTTCAAAACATTGCTTGAGTAAGCATGCATATGCTGTGGGCCTTGCCCCTTAGCCACTGAAATTTATGACTATAGGTATCTAAAATGAAAACCACACTCATTGTGGGATGTATTCCAATCATCCTCGTGGCGTGTTCGCCAACACCCACGCCGCTTCCTGATGTTACGGCATTATCCCAACCTGCATCATTAGATGCGCCTAATCGCCCTGTGCAATATCGACCTGTTGTTCAAGATTATGAACATCGCGATGCAACTGATCCGCAAGATTGGCGCAAGTCAAATGAACAACAGAACTCTGGTTGGGGGACACAATAATGCGTAATTATTATAGACCAGCGATCATTGCTTTGCCGCTTCTTTTAGGGGCTTGTGCAACAGCTGTTCCAACCCAGTACACAAACAAAGCTGCGGGTTTTGATGCTGTAACTGATGGAACAAACAAATCTATTGGCAAGCAAACTGTTTGGATACAGTCGCAGCAACAAGCTGATGCAAATGCCAAACGTGTACACGCAATGGTTCACAAAAAGACCATAACGGCGGAAACCGCTGTTCAAGTAGCTTTATTGAATAATAAAGGTTTACAGGCTGCATATGCAGAAGTTGGTGTATCAGCTACTGAAGTTTGGCAGGAATCGCTACCAGAGAACCCAATCGTATCAATAGGTATTTTTGGGATAGCAGCACCAGAGCTTGGTGTGTTTCGAGCAATCGAGGGTATGTTTGCAACCAATCTTTTGGATGCTAAAACACGTAAACAACGCGTTGCATTAGCAGATACACAATTCAAAAAGGCCCAATTAAATGCCGTTAATGAAACCCTCAAGCTGGCATCAGAAACACGCCAAGCTTGGATAAACGCAGTATCTGCATTCGAAGTTGTTGGAAATCTAAAAAGTGCGAGTGCCACATCTGATGCATCATCGGAATTAGCACAAAGTCTTGGGCTGGCTGGCTCGTTAGATAAAGGCAGCCAAGCAAGAGAGCATGCTTTTAATGCTGATCTTGCAGCGCAGGCAGCAAAAGCGCGTTTAGAAGCCGTTGGTGCTAAAGCCGAGTTAACGCAGTTGATGGGGCTTTGGGGCACAGATGTGGATTACTTCGTTCCTAACGCGTTGCCGCGTTTGCCCAAATCAATTCCTCGTCGCAGATCGATAGAAATAGATGCGCTCAAAAACCGTGCTGAGTTAAAGGTCGCCAAGCTCGGTTTGGAAGCAACGGCTAAGTCATATGGAATGACGGATGCATCGCGATTTGTAACAGACTTGGAATTGCTTGCAGGATTTGAAACAGAACGCGAGTCTGATGGTGGCAACACGACAAGCAATACAACGCCACAGGTGGAATTAGAATTTGCAATTCCGATCTATGACACGGGCAAAGCTAGACTGCGTAAAGCAGAACTAGATTATTTGCGTTCTGCTAATGTGGTTGCAGAAATGGCTGTGAATGTACGTACTGAAGCCCGTACTGCGGAAGTTGCCTATCACGGTACATATCAGATTGCGAAACACTACCGTGATACCGTTTTGCCACTTCGCAAGATTGTCGATGATGCTGCTCTCTTAAGTAATAACGGCATGATAACCAATACTTTCGAACTGCTGGAAGATGCCAGGGAAACACTGGAATCTGAAATGGAAGCAGGCGAAGCAAAGCGGGATTTCTGGTTAGCTAAGGCAAACCTGCGCGCTGCCATTTATGGCGGCAAAACCTCTCAAAGCGAAGAATGAAAATGGATGTTGCTGTTATTCAAATCAGCGCCTCTTATTCGAAAGGATTAAACAATGTTAAATAGACGACAACTTTTAGGAGCAGGTGCAACCGCAGGGGCGACCCTTTTGTCAGCAAGTGCTTGGGGGGCCACGTCCAACTCGGGACTACCCGAAGCCGCTGTCATGGAGAGTGCCTCAACTCAGGGGCCACTTCACCCACCAACAGGGCCTGACTATCAGCCTGTTGTGACACTAAACGGTTGGACATTACCGTTTCGTATGAACAACGGGGTGAAAGAATTTCACCTTGTAGCAGAACCCGTTGAGCGTGAGCTAGCAGATGGGATGACAGCGTATCTTTGGGGTTATAATGGCCAATCTACTGGGCCAACTATTGAAGCCGTTGAAGGGGATCGCGTTCGTATCTATGTGACGAACAAGTTGCAAGAACACACGACAGTTCATTGGCACGGTCTTATTTTACCATCGGGTATGGACGGCGTTGGCGGCCTTAGTCACCCAGGTATTCCGCCTGGTAAAACGTTTGTTTATGAGTTCGATTTGACCAAAAGCGGTACGTTTATGTATCACCCACATGCCGATGAAATGGTGCAAATGGCGATGGGTATGATGGGAATGTTTATCGTGCATCCTAAAGACCCAACATTCATGCCCGTCGATCGCGATTTTGTATTCATGCTGAATGCGTTTGATATTGAACCTGGCACTTATGTTCCGCGTATCATGACGATGACCGACTTCAATTTGTGGACATGGAACAGTCGCATCTTTCCCGATATTGATCCAATCGTGGTTAATCATAATGACCGCGTTCGTATTCGGGTGGGGAACCTGACGATGACCAATCACCCGATCCACATGCACGGCTATGATTTCTCTGTCACCTGTACGGATGGTGGGTGGGTTCCAGAAGCTGCACGTTGGCCAGAAGTGACGATTGATTTACCTATCGGCGGAATGCGTGCATTTGAATTTGATGCCGTTCACCTCGGTGATTGGGCAATCCATTGCCACAAGTCACATCATACAATGAATGCAATGGGTCATGATGTGCCAACTTTTATTGGAACAGACCAACGCCGCTTGTCGCAAAAAATTCAAAAGTTCCAACCTGAGTTTATGGCGATGGGAACGGCTGGCATGGCAGACATGGGTGTGATGGAAATGGAGTTACCCGACAATACCGTTCCAATGATGACAGGTTGGGGGCCACATGGCCCGATTGAAATGGGTGGAATGTTTTCGGTTGTTAAAGTGCGCGAAGGCATCGGTGCCGATGATTACTCTGACCCTGGTTGGTATGAAAACCCTCCTGGTACGCAAGCATATGAATGGACAGGTGAGCTGCCCGAACATGCAAGCATGAACAGCCCAAAAACCCAGATCACAAAGAAACCAATCTTAAAAGGATGATCGAGCAACTCGACATCTAATTTATCCAAGTAAGGAAAAACTATGAAAACGCAACTACTCTCAACAGCCTTAATATTAACACTAGCAAGCCCGATTTATGCCAGTGGCTCTCATACGGGTGGGCACGAAGGTAAAACCAAAACAGTTGAAAATGGATCTCATGGTCATTCTGAAGGCCATGGCGAAGCAGGCCATCACGAAATGGCAACAGGTATGCCAGGTATGGTTGATATGGTAACGCGTACCATCGATGTTTCTATGATTGAAACGGATGATGGTGATATGGTTTTTGAACCAAAGTCCCTTGAAATCAAAGCTGGTGAAACGGTTCGCTTCGCAATTCTGAACAAGGGTGAATTAGAACATGAGTTCGTTCTTGATACCGTAGAAAAAAATGCTGAGCACAAAGCTATCATGGAGAAGTTTCCAGAAATGGAACACGACGACCCTAACTCTGTGCGCCTTGAAGAAGGCCAGTTTGGCGAAATCATATGGTCATTTACGAAAACGGGCACATTTGAGTTCGCCTGCCTGATACCTGGTCATTACGAAGCTGGTATGCACAGCTCAATAGAGGTTTCTGATGCTGGTCAAGCTGCAGCGGTATCTTATACCAAAGGTGTTGTTAAGAAGGTTAATGCTAAATCTGGCAAAGTCACAATCATCCATGAAAAACTAGCAAACTTAGGTATGCCTGCAATGACAATGGTATTCCGTGTTGCTGAAAAAGCTATGCTTGAAAAGATGAATGCAGGCGACAACATTGAGTTTGTTGCTGAACGACTAAAGGGTAAATTAGTTGTCACTGATCTAAAATAAACCTCCCCCAATACGGCCTCCCATTAAAGTAATGTGGGGGGCTAATCCATCTTTATAAGATGGCACATTAGAATTCAAAAATCGTAATACTTTCGACAGAGGCGGCTCTGAATAATATCGTTCTGTCTAATCCCTAAAAATGAAGCTTACAGGTAGTAGAAATGCAAATGGAAAGTTACCACGATATAGTTCACAAGATAGCGTTATTGTTTGAATACAAAATTGATGAAAATGCGCCAGACTGGTTTCATCCAGTATTGCATTTTGTCATTCTTATTGCGCCAATTTTCTTAATAATTGTTGTTACGTATTTATTTACTAAAAGTGCAGTAAGCTATTACCGCTACAAATCAGTAACCCCAAAGATTGCCTTTTCTGGATATATTCGCGGTTTAGATAAAAACCTATTCCGCTTTGTTTTTGATACATCTAAAAAACAACAGATCTTACTTTTTATTGCTAGCTTGTTATCAATGCCAATTCTTTACGGTACATTGGAGTTGCCAAAACAGATTATCAATAATGCATTAGATTCAAACCATTTCCCTTTTACTTATAGAGACTATGAATTTTCACAGGTCAGGTTTTTGTTGGTATTATGCGGTCTCTACTTATTAGCAATTATTGTGAACGGTGTGCATAAATATTGGCTAAATGTATTCAAAGGGCGTGTTGCTGAACGTTTTTTACGCCGCCTGAGATTATTGGTTTATAGGCAATGGCGTGGTGATAAAACGGCTGATCGAAAAACAGATATCATCCCAATATTATCACAAGAAGTGGAGCCCATCGGTGGTTTTGCCGCTGACATACTAACATTGCCTGTGTTCCAAATTGGGACATTCATGACAATTATGACATTTATGATTGTTAAAGACCCAATACTTGGAGCAGCAGCACTTGCAATTCTTCCTATACAATTAGTATTGCTTCCGCGCTTCCAGAGGTATGTGAACGTTTTGGCACGGGAACGTATTCAAGAAGTTCGCAACTTAGGTAGTAAACTAGGTGGACAACTTGATGGGACAATATCATCTACACGAGAGATCTATGAAGTTTCAGTGAGCCTAAAAGAATTAGAAAGGATACGTCGTGAAATTCATAAAATGAAATTCTTTATAAAGGTTTTTAATAATTTTTTGATGTCGCTAACGCCATTTCTTTTTTATGCATTAGGTGGATATTTTGTTATAGAAGAACGCATTACTTTAGGTGCTCTAGTCGCTGTTCTTGCAGCACACAAAGAAATGGCCGCACCAATTAAAGAATTGTTTAGATACTATCAAGCTCTTGAGGATGTACGCGTTCGCTATCGAGAGATATTTAAGTTTTTTCCAAAACCTGCTTTGAACCCTTAGTTAAAATATCTGAAAAAGAGAACGACAGGAAAGTTCGCACACCGGACATTCAGATATTTGCAAGGGATTTGACCCAACCAACGGCAGCAAAGGGCCGTTCATGTCGATCGGACGAAAAGCCTGAGAGCCGTCAGTAAGGGCGGATTGCAGACCTTCGTGCGATCGCAAACATTTAGGTCCAATTTTCGAAAAGCAGTCATTCGACACCCAATTGAGGAAAGCTTACCGGCAATGGCGGCAAAGAGTATCCGTCTTGATCAAGCCCTTATTACCAGTTCGAATTTTTGTAAGATTTGACACAAACGGCCCAAAGCTGCCGGTCGTCATCACCTCTGTCTTAGCATCGTAGCTTTCCCAAAGCCGACATTGGCAGCGATTTGGAGGTATTCCGCTTGCTCGCCATTGGGTGGGATGATGCAACCGTTCACAGCAATAGTGTAGATTGTCCGAAAACTGATAACCAGTATAGGTAGCATGATGCCTGTTGGATTAAAGCAGATCGCTCGCTTAGCCCTGATCCATTTCATCCAATTCAGTGAAATCTATCCCACGTTCAACAGCAAATGCCCGTATTGACCGCAGGTTTGCCGATGTGTCTGTCAAATGGCCCGCAACCGAACGCAATAAGCTTGTTGCAACCATCGCATCATTTTCGATCACAGCCAACAACTCACTAGCCCCAAGTCGCAGGAACACACTGTCTTCAATGGCGATTAAATCTAATAGGCGTGGTTCATTTTGGATAACTGCCAAATCTCCGATCAATCGCCCAGGTGCAATTTCTGATACCAAGAGCTTATTGTCTTCATTTTCTGCCCAATATAATCCAGCCAAACCCCTTACGCACAGATAGGAAGCATCCGCTTCTTGCCCTGTTTCAAAAATCACATGCCTCGCTTTAACTTTGTACCATTGCGCACTAAACGCGAGCAGGCGCTGTTGTTTACGATCCAGCCCTGCAAATAATTCTGCTTGCGCTACCACACGTAACTTATGCTTCAAATCCTGACGCGCATCTTCATCTTGTAGGTCATCTTGCCGTGCCACTCCATCAATACGCCCATCCACTATTTCTACGAACAAATCGTAGCTTTCAGGATTGTGGAATTGGTTCTCAATGAAAATTTTGGTGGCGTCAGGCATCAATTCACTAATGCGCTCACGCATCAAAGAGCGGGCATCGCCATCATGGCTAGCCAACGCATCACGAAGAATCAAGATGTCAGGTTTCTTGATCCCAGCACGACTGAACGCCACGCGTTCCCTAAATACGGCTGGTAGGTTTTCCCCGCCTTGGGTCGTTGCTAGATCATAGATGGATTGTGCCACTAATCGCCTTAAACCGTGTTCTCTTAGGACATCAACAACAATATCTTCAATCAATTTCTCTCGCGCGCCTGCCATGTTGGAAACCCGCCCGAAAATAGCATTTCCAAGTACCGTCATAACGGGAAGATAATGCTGTGGATCAATTGGCCGAAACAAACCATCCAATTTTGCCACCATATCGGCAGCACTCTTCATCCGAATTTCCAATATACGTTCTTTAAACGCATCGCTAAACGCTGGCCCCATCTGCTCGGCCGAAAACGCAAAAGGTACAGTTAGCATCAATGCGAAATCTTCGGGCGACAATCCAATATCACCAACGTCACGTCTTTTTGTAACGATTACTCCAAGCCGTTGATATAGATCTTCATCCATATTCAATCGGCGAAACAACGGGTGATCTGTTCCATCCGTTCCAAATGTTGCTGTCAGCCCTACGATTAGACTGGCAGACATTTGCGCAAGATATTCTACAATTCCTTCGTCCCGCAACATCTGCACAAAATTACCCTCTTGTGACAACGCTATTTGTGTCAGCAATCGTGTAGGAACAGCATAAAGCAGGTTACTACCCAAAGGAGATACTGGGTTGAATTTTTCTGGGTGAAAGGAATGCACAATATCGTCCACACCCGCTACTGATAACCGCTTCGCTATTTCGGGTCTCAGCCGTACAATTGCATCCATCAGCTCCTGTTGGGTATCTGGTTCAAGTCGTGATCGCAGCCCACGACGCACCATAGTATCGTCGATGCCCATCGCTTCAGTCAGCTGAAACCACCACTCTTTAATATCATCACACGTTTGGAATCCTGCCAATTTTGGTGCGACCCAATCAACTTCAAATGGGTCGACACTGTTACCAGAACGCGCAGATTCTTCCTGCCAATCCATCACATTTGTTGAGGTATCCGCGCCAAGTGCCGGCTCATGATTAAAGGGCATTAATAGATTTTCACCAAGCGTACCTTGAAAAATATAAGGTTTGGAACTGGCGTATCCAATGCGATTGGCCACCACGGTCTGATGCAAATCATTTAATCCATGCCCTGCTATCTGTACGGATCCCCTTTGTGGGATAATCTCACGCGTTAACACATCGGCAAATGCTAACGCAGCAGTTTCATTGTTTGTCTTAATTGCGACACGTGCGCCTTTCGGAATGGTCAGGTTAATATCTTCAAGTACCGAATGCCCTTCTTCATCATAGACAGTAACACCTTTCAGATCGATATCTCCATTAAGACTTGTAAACGCCTTAGGTGCCCCGTCAAACAATGTGTCTTTCACCAGCGTTTTAGGTGCAAAGCGTTCAGTCACTACCTCCCACCGTAAGGCCATATCTTGGGTCTGGTTATAATAACTCAGCAACTCTTTCCAAGGGGAAGACAGGTCTTTGTATGCTGCGAGCGCTGCAACCAACGCACCTACTGTGATCTCTCCTTTGATCGCTAAATACCCACCAACAGAATAGAAAAAGAACGGCGTTAATTGATTAATGAAATTGTTCAGAAACTTCATGAAGAACTTCTTTTGATAAATCTCAAAACGAATGCCGAACAAATTCCCCAAACGGTTGGAAAACAATGACATTCTGTGACGCAATCCGCCGTTCGTGCGAATATCGCTGACACCTGCTGCTGTTTCGCCAATATCAGCGGCCAATTTACGGACTTCTTGTATCCTTGCTTTGTTCAAAAAATTAATCTGACGTTGTAATTTTGGGATGATCCATGCTTGCAATGGGATCAACGCTATGGACGCCATCCCAAACCAGAAACTTTGTGCAAATAGAAACGCAAGAATTGTCAACATCTGCCCAGCCTGAAACACAGGTTGAGACAGCATATCCCCCATCAATGATCCCATTGGTTCCGCTTCGGACGTCACCATAGAAACCAATTCACCTTGGCTTGTGGTGCGGAAATACGGGCGTGGAAACCTCATTATGCGGGTTAAAAGTTGAAAGCGAAATCGCCGTAATAAACGTTCCGCCAACACACCTTTCATGGTGTTAAGCCGCATCTTCAATAACCCATTGACCAATACTGCCAATAGAAAACCAACACATAGAACCATCAAAAAATGGATCTGACTTAATGTTACTCCCAAGAAAGAAACGTCTTCCCCAGATCCCCCAATGGCATCGTTTATAATACGTTTAGGTAACTCCAACGAAACGTAGAGAATTGGGAAAGTTAGAAGAGTGACAGCTAATAGAACCAACTGGCTTTTTTTTGAATATTTCCAGATAAACTGAAAAAGGCTCTTTTCCATTTTTTGTGTTCCTTATGCTGATATTAAGGGAAATACAACCATTTGCGTGGTAGTCTCTGGGAAATCAAAGGGATTGAGCAAGTTCGTGTTTCGGGGAGCAACCAAATTTACAGGAATAGTCGCGGCTGAAATGTGTTGGGCTTTCATACCCGACTTCAAAGCCAGTCGCCGACACTGAACGTGCACCAGCCAGCAGCAAGTTGCGCGCCTCAATCATACGCAGGTCTTTCTGGTATTGCAGTGGAGAAGTTCCGGTCACTGATTTAAAATGTTCGTGGAACGATGATTGGCTCATTCCTGCTAGGCGTGCCAGTTCTGTCACGAGAAGTGGCTCACGAAAGGTTTCCCTTATCTTTACGATAACCTTAGCAATCCGGCTTGCATGGCTGTCGACAGACAGCAGATTGCGCAGCATGCCGCCAATTGGTGACATCAGGAGTTGGAAATGTATTTCGCGTTTGATCAAGGGGCCAAGCACCTGAGCTTCAAGAGGTTTGCCCATTAACGCAAGGTATCTTCCAAGCGGATCCGTCAGGGACGGTTGGGCTATGTTTGTGCAAAGCGATCTTGCGTCATTATCCTCTGAAACAGCCTCGCCAACCTGTTCGTAAAGGCTTCTAATGGTGCCAAGTTCCAATCCCAGAATGAGTGAAAGATAAGGCGCGCCGGGACTGGCTTCAGTGATCCGCGCGGAAATAGGTAGATCATGGCTAACCAGCAATACGTCTCCTTCCGTGAGAGTGACCGATTGTGTCCCAATCTGTATTTCTTTACAACCTCGCAGGACAATACAGATGACCGGATTATAGACAGTGGCCTCGAAAACACTGCGTGCCTCGCGCTTAACAACATACAGGTTTGGCAGCGTTTTTAAAGAATTCTTCTGATTTTCAGCATAATAGAACTCTGTCAGAGCCGTAAGATCGTTGAGCGCCATGGTAAACTCCTTTTAAGAGACGTGTAGCATCATTCACATATGGATTCACCTGTTTAGCTGAGGTTTCGGAGGAATTGGCAAGTCTATCGGAGAGTTTGGCAGGCAAGGCTGCTTAAGTGCCGTTAGCTTGTTATAAACAGCAACTTGTTCAGGAGGGCGAACATGTCCGTCACGCAATCTACATTTCGCCTCAACGTCGGCACCACAATTCCCGCCGTTGGTTTCGGGACTTATCTAATATCAAACGATGACGCTCAGGCCGCTGTCAGCACTGCAATCGCAAATGGTTATCAACATATTGATACCGCAGCGGCTTACCAAAACGAAGCGACGGTTGGTGCTGGTATTCGCGAAGGTCTGGAGGCCACTGGATTATCTCGCGACGCACTTTTCGTCACGGCTAAACTTTGGCCCGGAAATCCCGCTTGGGGCGATGCTCCGAAATCGGGCGTGCAGACAATTGCGGAATGTGATGCAAGTATGGAACGGATGGGCTTAGACTATGTGGATTTGTATCTCATTCACGCACCATACGGTGGCGAAAAGCGTCTTGAGCAATGGGCGGCTCTGGTGGAGTTGCATAAAGCCGGAAAAGCCCGTGCCATTGGCGTAAGCAACTTCAACAAAGCGCATTTGGAGGAAATCAAAGCGGCAGATTTGCCCACGCCAGATGCCAATCAGATCGAACTGCACCCATGGTCACAAAAACCTGATTTGACGGCTTATATGGCCGAGAATAATATCGCGCCAATCGCCTACAGCAGTCTGGTGCCGCTTTCCACATGGCGCATCGAAGAGGGCCAAGACAGCGCCAAAACGGCGGGTATGAAAGGTGATGTTGAAAACTTCAAAGGCATGGCTGAGAAATATGGTGTCTCCGAGGCAAAATTCTTGCTGCGTTGGGGGGTGCAAAATGGCTATGCTGTATTACCGAAAAGCCTGAATCCAGATCGCATGCGACAAAATATTAATTTGTCGTCTTTCTCGATCAACGACACGTATATGGCCCTGATTGAGACAATGGATCGCGGGAATGGAGTCGCTTGGGCAACTGGTGATCCCAGCATTTGAGAAAAATTAATTGCAATGCTTCGATGGAGTAAAACATGGCTATATCACTAAACCTGAACGGCAAGACACACAGCGTTCACGACGAACCAGGAACACCGGTTTTGTGGGTGATCCGAGATGAATTGAAATTGACAGGCACCAAATTTGGCTGCGGTGTCGCTATCACTGAGCGGGCATTCACGAATTATATCGAGTTCAACCATTGAGAAATGATAGTAAGTGACCCTTGCAACCGTTCGATCTTTAGTTCGAATTCTGTGATTTTGAGCAAGAGATTTCATATGTTAAGCTATTTCCTAAGCTCAAGAACAGTGGAAGAGACTGTTTTACAAAATTAAAAGGCTGCGACTACACTATTGTTAATTAACCAATCGTCGAGTGGATATTTCCACCGTTCAGACAAGATCAGTCTTTTGGGGCCAACGCATCAAGTTGTTTTTCAATTGCTCCCAACCGTACTAAGACATCATCTCGGTAGTCTGTTGTTTCGCCTGCGGCCTCTTTGTTGCCGACGTCTTGCATTGAATTCACAATTAAACCAACCAACAAGTTTACTACAGAAAATGTCGTTACTAAAATAAAGGGAATGAAAAAAACCCATGCATAAGCGTGTACTTCCATAACTGGACGTACGATCGCCATTGACCAGCTTTCAAGCGTCATTATCTGGAACAATGAATAAGCGGATCCTCCTAACGAACCAAAAAATTCAGGATGCGCATGTCCAAAGATCTTGGTCGCGATTACAGAACTGACATAGAATATTAGGCTCATCAAAATAACGACAGATCCCATGCCTGGCAATGCCGCGATAAAACCTTCCACAACACGGCGCAAACTTGGTGATACTGAAACCACGCGCAGCAACCTCAGTACTCGAAGAGCGCGTAAAACCGACAAGCCTTGCCCAAATGGCAGCAGAGCAATTGCAACAATTACTAAGTCAAAAAGATTCCAACCCGTTTTGAAAAAGCTAACCCTATAGACCAGTAATTTGATAGTGATTTCAATCACGAATATGGTCAGACATAAACTGTCCAGAATAAGGATTATTGCCCCTGCTTTTGACATAAGTGTTGGGGAGGTTTCCATCCCCAACAAGGCCGCATTAAAAAGGATCACACTAAGGATAAAGTTTACCGTTGCGGGTGCTTCAATAAAGCGCTTCAGACTAGTAATCATAGCTTGATCCACTGCCTTTAGATTGCATTTGGTGCAAGTGCGGCACCCACATCACGCCTCTTTGCAAATGTGAGAACAACCGCACCTGTAATACCAGAGAGTAATGAACCGAATATTACACCAATTCGAACCAAAGTTTGATGATCCTGATCTGAGAATGCTAAGGCTCCAATAAACAAGGACATAGTAAAGCCAATACCTGCGAGCAAGCTGACACCGTAGAGCTGTGCCATAGATCCCTTTTGTGGTGCCTCTGCAAAACCAAATTTAATAGCCAACCAGACAGAACCGAACACACCTATTTGCTTTCCTAAGAACAATCCAAGAATGATTGCCAATGTCAGGGGTTGCAGCAACAACTCGAAACTTAATCCCTCTAACGGTACGCCTGCATTTGCGAAGGCAAACAAAGGCATAATCATAAATACGATCCAGGGATGCAATGCATGTTCAAATTCGATTGCTAGTGCTTTTCCTTTAGCGTTACGTGACAAAGGAATTGCAAAACCAAGTGCAACACCTGCTAACGTGGCGTGTACGCCAGAATTCAAGACACAGCACCACAACACAGCGCCCAGCAATACATATGGGGTTAGACGTTTAACGCCCATGTAGTTCAATATAAACAGTCCTATTCCTGCAAGTGCTGCAAGCCCCAAGGCTAATATAGATAATTGTGCTGTGTAGAAGACTGCAATAATCATAATGGCAGCGAGATCATCAACTACAGCTAATGCCAATAGGAATGTTTTAAGTTCGGCTGGAACGCGATTACCAAATAGGCTTAATACGCCCAGTGCAAAAGCAATGTCAGTAGCAGCAGGTATGGCCCAACCACGTGCCTCTATGGTATCCCAGCCCACAATGTACAAAAACACTAAGGCTGGCACTACGAGGCCACCAAATGCACCATAAACAGGTAAAGCCGCACGTTTCCAAGTAGACAAAGACCCTTCATAAGCCTCTCGTTTTATTTCCAAAGCAACGTATAAAAAGAAGATTGCCATCAACCCATCATTGATCCACAACAAGGCAGGTTTTGATATGCCTGCTTCTCCTATTGCCACTGTAAAGTACACATTTAGGAATGAATCGTATAAAGGACGCAAGGCACCGATATTTTCAAATAACAGCCCCATTAGGGCGGCGAGGGCAAGCAAAAGACCAGCTTTTGCGTCAGGGTTTAAATTCTTGATCATTGTTCCAGATTTCTAAAGTTGGGGGATGGCATTGAGGTATTTATGAGTTTGTTGGGATCCCACAAAATCGAAACCAAAAAAGAAAATTTAGTTTCGAGGTCTTCAAGCTGACGGTTGCGGGGTTTCTAACTAAAATTCGAATAATTCACTTAACATGGATTTCTCTTCTTCGTTTGATCTGATCTTCCACGTTCTTGAGAATATTCTTGATTTGAAGTGTTCCTTTGGGATGTAGAGTTGCTGCTACGTTCGAGGATTTATCAAGCTACCCGTGATCTAACCAAACACTGCGGCATGTTGAGCATTAATCAATTTCCTCATCACTTTTATCAGTAATGATGAAGGTGTCGTTATCTACGGTGCATTTCATGTTGGTTCCATTCTCTTTTAAGAGTGTTTGGTTGCAAGTTGGATTATCGTTAGTTTGCTTTATAAAAGGCCAGCCATTTTAATGACTGGCCCTCTATTCGCTTTTGCCTAAGACCACAGGGGAGTACGGCCTTGGTTAAAGCTAATACGCTTCGCATCGTCGCTTTTAATCAGTCATTTATGGCTACTAAGCCTGCGTTTCCTTGTTCATTTACATTTCAAATTATGCATGTGCTTTTGTGTTTCTTAGCAGCTTATATGAGGTTAATTTATAATATGTAAATACAATTAAGATTGAAATATTGATAGGATTATACTATTAAATAAATAGGTGCATTTTTATATTAAGGCAATAAATGGAAAAGACATCTGCGACTTTAAAACAGTTTCGATATCTCGTTGCTTTGGCTGATATGGGTCACTTTAGACATGCCGCTGAATATTGCGGCGTCAGTCAACCCTCGCTCAGCGTACAGATACAGAATTTGGAAGAAGTGCTCGGCACCAGATTGGTGGAACGTGGTCGAAGTGGTGTGTTTTTTACACCGATTGGACGTGATGTGGTCGCACGCGCACGACATATACTGATGGAGACCCAATCACTGGTCGATTTTATCGAAGTGGCTGAGCATGGGATGACGGGTACAATTCGTCTAGGCGTCAAAGCAACCTTAGGCCCATATTTGTTACCGCGCGTGGTGGCATCACTGCATCAAAAACATGCCGATATGAAAATCTACATCCGCGAAGGCATTCCACATAAGTTGGAAGATGAATTAACATCTGGCCTCCATGATGTGATTTTGGCCCAATTACCAAACCGCGCATCTGATTTAGTTACTGAACACTTGTTTCGAGAACCAATTCTACTAGCGGTTTCGTTGGACAATCAATTGTCCAAGCAAAAATCCGTTTCCATAAAGGATTTAAAAGGGCTGTCTGTCTTATCTCTTTCCCCCGATTTCCATTTGCATGATCAGGTGCATACGCTGTGCAATGATTTTGGCGCAGAGGTAATCCGTGATTATGAAGGCACCAGTTTGGACGCTTTGCGCCAAATGGTGGCGATGAATATTGGTGCCACTTTCTTACCTGCGCTTTATGCGCAATCCGAAGTCTCCAAGTTAGGGGATGTCGTTGCATTGCCAATTACTGGGCGCAGCATATCAAGATCAATTGGCTTGGTATGGCGCAAAGGGGCTGGAAGATCATCAATCTACCATGAGTTAGCAGATTTTATTCGCGAAACCATCAAGCGAGATTTTGAATCTTTAGTGCTGGAATAATTATCGAGGCTAAATATACCTTTCATTAGATAGTTCAAATCTAAATCTTAGATAACGGCATTATGTCTGCTAGTCAGATGTTGACTAGAACCAATTCAAGTATTCTAATTAATCACTCCCACGCAGAATATGTGCAGGTCGTAGCATAAGCGGGCGCCATGCGAATATCAGGCCGGTTATAAGTGTGATCAAAACGCCCCCTGTGATGATTGTGAAAGCGGATTGTGGTATGAATTGATATTCTGCTTCCATCACGAAAACCATAACAGCCCATCCAGCGACCACACCCGTTAATAAGGCGACACAGCCTGCTGCTGCACCCAGAATTATGGATCGCAATGCAAAACTTGCAAGGATACGTTTGCGAGAGGCACCAAGCGTTTTAAGCACTGCAGCTTCAAATACACGCGCAGGCTCGCCTGCTGCTGCTGCACCAATCAGAACAACAAACCCACTCAACAAAGTAACTGCTGCGCCATAAGATGTGGCCGTTGCTATACCTTTAAGCGCATCTGATACGCGTGCAATTGCATCGCGCACACGGATTGCAGTGATATTTGGATAATCACCCGCTACATTCCGCAATAAATCAGCTTCTGCCGCTTCATCTGCATATATAGTGGCTATGTTTGTATGAGGTGCACCCGCAATGGCAGCGGGATTTAAGGCAAGTACAAAATTAATACTGGCATTTGAGAAATCAACACTGCGAAAGTTGGATATTGTAGCAACTATCTCACGCCCAAGAATATTGATTGTGAGTGAGTCACCTAAATTCAGACCAATTTCCAAAGCCTCTTCTTCAGCGACACTGACAAGAGGCGGGCCTGTATAGTCTTCTGACCACCAAACGCCTTTAGTAACAGTTGAATTAAGAGGCGCTAAGGCGGAATATGTTATACCGCGATCCCCACGGATGACCCAATGATCGCCAGCTATTACTCGTGCGTCAACACTATTGATATGAGTTAAGATCCCCCGCAACATTGGGGCCGTATCAACCCGCGAGACACGTGGATCTTGTTTTATCTTGTCAGTAAACGTTGATAACTGATCAGGCTGTATATCCAAAAAAAAGTATGAGGGTGCGATCTTTGGTAGATCCTGCGCAATAGAATTGCGTAAATTAGCATCAATTTGACCAACAGATGCCAATACAGCCAATCCAAGGCCGAGGGAAAGGACAACAGATGTTGTCTCACTGCCCGCTCCCCCTATTGCGCCCAGTGCTAGACGTAATGCGGGATGGTTGCGCACCGTTTTAGAACGCGCCAAATACGCAGAAAACCGTCTGATCCCAAAGGCCGATAGGACAAGTGCACATAGTGCAATCAAAATGCCAGCGGCCGTCCAAAGCGCAAGTTTTGGTGATCCCGAATACCATGCTGCAGATCCGATTAAGAGTGCCGTCAGTATAAATATTAAAAGTATAAATATGGCACGTGGCTTGCCATGCAATTGGCCAGATGGTGAGCGAAACAGCGAAGCTGCCCGTATCTTTTCAGCTTGGGAAAGCGGCCAGAGCGTAAATATTAATGCAGACAAAACTCCATAAAGAGCCGCTTCAAGTAAGGGCGATAGATGTAAACCAACCGCGATAGGAACAGGAAATGCAGCTTCGATCGCTGACGATAGAAGGATCGGTAGGATCGCTCCAAGCCCCAGCCCCAAAGCAATGCCAATCAAAGCCATAACCCCGATCTGAATAAGATAGGTAAGAAATATCGTTTTCCCGTTTGCGCCTAGCGTTTTAAGGGTCGCGATTACAGGTGTTTTTCGATCAAGGTAAGCGCGTACAGCGGCAGACACACCTATGCCGCCTACCGTTAATCCTGCCAATCCAACAAGTACCAAAAATGCTCCGATACGATCAACAAAACGTTGAATTCCAGGCGCAGATTTACGTCTATCATGCCAGCGAGCACCTTTATTTTCAAAGCGTACTTCTGCTTTCGCAGTTAACTTTGACAGGTCTACTGTGACAGGTAATAGAAGTCTGTACTTTGTTTCGAAAATCGATCCTGGCTCAAGTAACCCTGACCCTTCTAAAGCATCCAGAGCGACTATTGTTCGCGGGCCAAGCCCAAATCCTGCACTGACATTATCAGGTTCACGTAACAAAGCAGCTGATAGATAAAACTCTTTTATCCCCAGACGAAATGTATCGCCGATAGACAGCCCTAGTCTATCGATCAGAATTTGCTGCATGACAGCACCTGGTGTTGATTTATCTCCTGACAAAGCATGTGCCATAGATATATCGGGCTTTAACAGAGCTTTGCCGTATAAAGGATAGTTCGCATCCACGCCTTTAACCTGTGTTAGGACGCGTTCTGCACTATTACCATTATCGACCACAGCCATCGATCTAAAATCAACAATTTCAGATGTCTTAACACTAATTTCGTCCATCCATTTGCGTTCATCGGGTTCAGCAAAACGGTAGGTAAACTCCAGTTCGGCATCGCCGCCAAGTATAACAGCACCTTCTTTCAGCAATCCTTTTTCAATGCTCATTTTTACGGAACCAATGCCCGCAATAGCCCCCACACCCAAAGCAAGACAGGTGATAAATATCCAGAAACCGCGAAGCCCACTGCGCAATTCGCGATAAGCTATACTACAAGCGACAGACGCATTCATTCCGCAGCCTTCTGACGTTCAACAAGGTCGATGTGCCCATCTGCAAGCCGCACAATACGATCACAACGTAAAGCCAATTCAGGCGAGTGGGTGACCAGAACAATAGTAGTCCCGTACTTGTCACGCAAACCCAACAACATATCTATGATTATCTGTCCCGTAGCACCGTCCAGATTACCAGTTGGTTCATCTCCCAACAGAATATCTGGCCGTGTGATCGCTGCTCGGGCCAGGGCAACACGTTGCTGCTCGCCACCAGACATCTGCGACGGGTAATGATCCAACCTCGTCTCTAGGCCAACGGTACGCAGTTCTGCCTCTGCTTGTCCAAAAGCATCTTTTACACCAGCCAGTTCTAACGGTATTGCAACATTCTCTAAGGCTGTCATGGTCGGAATAAGGTGGAAAGATTGAAAGACAATCCCCATATGATTAAGACGAAACTTGGCAAGCGCATCTTCGTTTAACACCGATAGGTTCTGCCCCAACGCAAAGATTTCACCACTCGTGGCCTTTTCAAGACCACCCATTAGCATAAGGAGCGATGACTTGCCTGAACCCGAGGGGCCCACTAATCCAAGTGTTTCACCACGCATAACATCAAGAGTTATATTGTGTAATATATCAACGGAACCAGCATTGCCAGATAGTTTAAGACATGCATCTTTTAGGGATAGTATGGGTTTAGCCAAGATCTTCATCCTTAGGATTTGTTCTACAATGATATATTGTCCGCTTCGAGTATTCTTCAAGCAAACAATTACATTACTGTTCCTGCTCTTTTCATCAATACCCGTATTTTCGGAAACTGTAGTTATCGCAGCCCTTGGTGATAGCCTGACACAGGGTTTGGGTTTGTCGAGTGAAAACGGGTTTGTCCTTCAGCTGGAAACATGGCTGCAGGGCAACGGCGAAGATGTTAGGCTTCTGAATGCAGGTGTTTCAGGGGACACAACTGCGGGTGGGCTGTCACGTGTAGCTTGGACGTTAACACCCGAAGTCGATGCGTTAATCGTGAATCTTGGGGGGAATGATCTGTTGCGTGGGATTGATCCTGCAACAAGCCGTGCAAACCTGGATGGCATATTGCAAATAGCGAGCGAGCATGCAGTACCCGTCCTACTTGTTGGCTTCATTGCTCCTGGCAATTATGGGCCCGAATACAAAGTCGCATTTGATGCAATCTACCACGATCTAAGCCATAAATATGGAACATTATTTTATAAAAACTTTTTCACCTCGCTTATTGAAGATGATAAAGTAATAATTCCGAATTCCAAATTTATGCAAGGGGATGGCATTCATCCAAATGCTTCTGGTGTTGCTAGAGTCGTAAACAATATCGGCCCAATTGTGCGTAAGTTAATTACGCAATCACGTGAATAAAATGTTTGGATTTGTTGGGTAATGATCAGCTGAGCTTTTCATGCAATGGGTTCTAAGCAGACCTTCATTACATTAAGAACATTAGTAGTGCAATGTCCGCATTCCGCCCTTACTGACGGCTCTCAGGCTTTTCGTCTGATCGACATGAACGGCCCTTAGCGGACGCTCAGATCACCTGCTATATCAACAATACATTCTCAGGAAAGCAGACATTGACACCACAGACTAAAACTTAGAAATGGGACTGTTAATTACTTTTGGTTTCTACGTGAAATCAAATTATTGATGTGTATGGAAATTTAAGAATTGAGATATAATGTCAAATGGCAGAAATTTCCTATAGGACAGCTTTTGTTTGAATCCAAATTGTCTTTGTCTGGAGATACTGCCCCAACGCCTCTGTGCCATTATCCCGTGCAAGCGAGCCTGATTGTTTGTAGCCTCCAAAGGGTGTTTTGATGTCACCTTCAGAGAACCCATTCACTGATACTGTTCCACATGGAAGTGAGCGGGCCATATGAATGGCGCGATCGATATCTTGTGTAAATACCGTGGCATGTAGACCATATTCCGTATCGCAGGCCACTGCCAAAGCTTCTTCGGCATTCTTGATCGGCATGATCCCCAAAACAGGGCCAAAGATTTCCTCACGCGCTATTTTCATATCAGGTGTGACATTTTGAAAGACTGTGGGTTCAATGAAATACCCTGGTAAATCACTTGCCCCACCCGCCACCATATTCGCGCCTTCATCCACTCCGCTTTGGATGTAATTCATGACCATAGTCTTGTGGTCTTTGGTGATCATCGAGCCAATATCGGTGGCTGGATCCAATGGATCGCCTAATTTAAATGCTTTCACCCGCTCCAAGATGCGTCCGGTGAATTCTTCTACCAACGGTGCAGCAATCAGTTGCCGCATGTTAGCAGTACAGTTCTGCCCGCCGTTCCAAAATGCAGACATCGCAGCATGTTCGATAAGATCGTCATTTATCAAGGCATCATCGAGAACAATAAACGGGCTTTTGCCGCCCATCTCTAGACCTACGCCCTTAATATTGCTGTCGCCAGAATAACGCATAAACATGCGGCCAACCTCGGTCGAACCCGTAAAGGACACAGTATCAATGTCATTGTGTAATCCAATGGCCTTGCCTGCGGTTTCACCAAAACCAGGAACGATGTTGATAACACCATCTGGTACACCAGCTTCTTGCATCAGCTCCGCCAAACGGATCGCAGAAAGCGATGTCTGTTCAGCAGGCTTAATCACCGCTGAGCACCCCACAGAAAGTGCAGGTGCAATTTTCCATGCAGCCATAACCAGTGGAAAATTCCAAGGTAAAACTGCCCCTGCAATTCCAGCAGGTTCTTTGGTGATCAACGCCAACGCGCCGGGACCTGTGGGGGCTATCTTCCCAAACGTTTTATCCGCGAGTTCTGCGTACCACTGGAAGAAGTTTGGAACTTCGCCGCCAATTTCGTCCATGCAATCGTTGATGGTTTTGCCCGTATCCATGCTTTCAAGAACCGCTAATTCGTGGGTGTGTTTACGCACAAGCCCCGCAACTTTTAACAGGACTTCCTTGCGTTCTTCTGGCTCTGCACGTGACCATGTACCTGCATTGAAAACACGTCGTGCAGCGATGACTGCGCGATCTACATCTGCCGCTTTACAATGAGCAACGCTGGCCAAAACTTGCCCCGTGGCTGGATTAGTTGTTTCAAATTTTTCTCCATCCAGCGCGTCACAGAACTTTCCGTCAATGAAAGCCTGCCCATTTGGGGTCAACCCGTTTGCGATGGTCTGATACTCGGCATGTGAAAGGGTCATAGGGTTTCTCCGTTATGAGTAAGGAACAGTTTGCTCCGATATTCTGTGTTTAGATTGGATTTCAACTGCGCAGTGTGCGTGCGAATTTACGTATGTCGTTTAGGAGCATCTCTGGCTCCTCCATCGCGGCGAAATGGCCACCACGCGGCATTTCTGTCCAATGTTGAATGTTGTAAATGCGGTCCACATAAGAACGCGGTGGCCAATTCAACATTTCTGCTGGAAAAACGGCACATCCTGTGGGCACTTCGACACGGTGGCCTTCAGGTGACAATATACGTCCACCTTCTTCGCGCCGACCGTAATATATCCATGAAGCAGAGTTGAATGTTCGCGTGGTGATATAGATCATTATATTGGTCAGCAGCTCGTCTTTTGAATGCGCACTTTCAATGTCGTTGTTTTCAACATCTGACCAAGAATTGAATTTTTCTACCAACCATGCGGCAATACCCACAGGGCTGTCCATCATCGCATAGCTAAGTGTTTGTGGGCGTGTCGCTTGCTGTGTGCGGTACCCGTTTTGCATTACTTGATCACGATCAAACTGTTCAGACCAAGCCACTTCTTCTGGTGTTTGTGGGCCATCTGGATGGCGCATCGTCAGCACGTTGATGTGGATTGCAGAACAAGCAGGTGCATGATTATAACCAAGCCAAGAACAAATTGCCCCGCCCCAGTCACCACCCTGTGCAAGATAGCTTTCATAGCCCAAAGCGTCAGTCATAAGAGAGTTAAGAACGCTTGCCATTTTACGCGGCCCATACGGGCGTGGCGGGCGGCCAGAAAATCCAAAACCCGGTAACGAAGGTGCAATAACCGTGAATGCGTCTTCGACATTGCCGCCGAATCGCTCAGGATGTGCTAATGGTTCAATTAAGTCAAAAAACTCGGCAACAGAACCGGGCCAACCATGACTGATCATCAATGGCATTGGATTCGGCCCGCTACCTTCCTCTCGGATAAAGTGCATATCAATGCCATCAACAGGGGTTTTGAAATGGGAAAAGCTGTTGATGCGGGCTTCTTGCGCGCGCCAATCAAACCCACCCACCCAATAAGCGCACAGCTTTTTCAGGTAATCCATATTCGTTCCATATTCCCAACCACCGTCGTCGGGCATTTCATGCCATGGATAATTTGCCACACGATTGCGGATGCCATCCAATACTGCATCAGATACGTGGTATTGGAATGGCGTTATATTTGTATTTAGTTCACTACGGTCTTTCAAAAAGCCAATTCCTTAGTTTGATCCAGCGTGCATGCTGCAGGGCCGACTTGCATATTTGAAATGAAAATAACCGAAAGTTCTCGGCTGCGGCGAGAGACAGGTAGTGCAAATCGAAGGGACAGATGTATTTTAGTGACCAAAAACGTCAAAGCATGGATTGAACTTCTTCGGCGATAACCCGAATGCCATCTTCAAGTTTTGAAATTGGAACATATGCAAATCCTAACCGGAAACTTTTGCTGTCAGTCTGGTTCAGATAATAATCCTGACCCCTGTCCACCAATACGCCTTTCGGCCTGAGCCGAGCTTTCAATTCAGATGCGTCAAACTCTTTTGGGCCCGTTAGCCAAAATGATGTACCCCCCTCGGATTTAGTGCGTTGCAGCATTCCAAGATGCTTGGTCAACGCGCTGTCCATGGCATGCCAGCGTTTTTTATAACGTCGCTCGATGTTACGAAGATGCGCATCATAATAACCCAACTGAAAAAACAGTGCGACTATTTCCTGAACAATTGTAGGTGGATGGCGCATCATAACGCCGCGCGCAATGCGCGCCTGTCGAATAATATCGCGGTGCGCCACGACAAAACCCATACGAATACCTGGTGACACAGTTTTTGACAGGCTACCAATATAAATAACACGCCCAGTCTTATCCATTGATCGCAAAGAAGGAGAGGATTTGGCGACATAGTTCATTTCGGCCTCATAATCGTCTTCGATGATAAGGAAGTCCTTTTTATTCGCAACCTCTAGTAACTCTTCCCGTCGCGATTGACTCATTGTGACCATGGTTGGGAATTGATGACTTGGCGTTGTGAAAACCAATTGGCAGTCTGCGGGTATCGCAGAAGGAATGATCCCGTCACCATCAATCGGAACACCAACTAATTTATTACCTGCAAGGAGAAAAGCATTGCGAGCGCCAAAAAACCCAGGGTCTTCTAGTGCAATAGATTTGCCAGATTTTGCAAAAATAGTACCAAGGATATACAGGGCGTTCTGCGCACCAAGCGTAATCAGAATTTCATCTTCTTCGGCGTAAATTCCGCGTGTATTCAACAAGCGTTGACGCAGTTGTTGTACCAGTAGTGGACTGTCACTTTCAACGGCATCACTGGCCCAAGCGGGCATATTTTTTCGACCCAATGCTTGCCGTGTGCATTCTCGCCAGCCGTCTACAGGAAACAAATCAGGATCAATCTGATTGTAAATAAAAGGATATGGATACGCGTTCCAGTCCAGAGGATTGACCACCGGCATCAGATCACTCTCAGGAAAGCTAACAGGGCATGGAATGGTATCCCTTGTTGCGAGCTTGGCCTCGTTCTCGGCTTGCTTAATGGCAACTATCTGAGGGTTAACGAAATAGCCTGACCTGTCGCGTGAAACTAAAAAGTCTAGGTCGATTAGACGATTATAAGCTGCGAAAACGGTGTTCCTTGAGACGCCAAATTGTTTGGCAAGCTCGCGGCAAGATGGCAAGGGGCGATCGTTTGCCAGCGATTCAGACGTAATCGCAGCGCTCACAACCTCGCAAATTTGATCTCGTAAACTCAGACCAGAGCTTTCAGGTAGTTTTACAAACCTTGGTGTCGTTGAAGTCACTTACACTCTCCCATGCACTTTATATACCTACGCTGATCTTAGTCTGGTTCGGTATGACTAGTGAGGTCCATCTTTAACTGTCCCCTTCATTAAAGTCATCTGTCACTTTCCTTGACCTGTAAGGCCGTGAATGATGAGGCGAAGAAAAATCTATCAATGGGAGATGAATTCAATGAGAATTAAAACGATATTCAACGCGCTTTGCATCGCATCAGTTGCGGTGGCGTTTGCGCAACCTGCTGCCGCCGAAAAGGTTCTGAAATTGGGAACAGTCGGATTTTTGGGCATGCCAATCGGTGATGCGATTGAGCAAGCACTGGTTCCAACACTGGAAGAAGTGTCTGGTGGCAAGATGTCCATCGAGCCTCACTACCGCAAATCTTTGTGCAGTGAGCAATCCTGTGGCGAACAAGCCAACCAAGGCCTTTTGGCACTTTGGACAAGTTCAACAGCGAACTTTGGTAATTTTGGCACGGCTTTGTCGATCTTTGATCTGCCGTACATCTTCAAAAGTATCGAAGACGCTGACCGGATTTCGTCTGATTGGCTTGCTAAAAAACAGTGTGACATCGCAGCAGAAGAGGCTGGTCACGTTTGTTTGACAGTTTATTCTTCTGGTGGGTTCCGTCAGTTGGCTAACGCGAAAGGCCCTGTTCATATTCCATCCGACATGGCAGGTCTCAAATGGCGCGTTACAAAAAGCCCCATTGAATACACACTTGTGAAAAATTGGGGTGCTGTACCAGTTCCTTATGATTGGGGTCAACTGTATCAAGGTCTGCAAACCGGTGTTGTTTCAGGTCAATATGTTGCCACGCCTTGGCAACACGTTGCTAAGCTGCACGAAGTTGCAAAATACTTCACTGAAATCGGTGGGTCATGGTCTGGTAATCAGCTGTCTATCGATAAACGTCAATACGATGCGCTGAGCGATCAAGAGCGTGAATGGCTGCACACAGCGGCAACAGCTTTCGGTCAAAAAGTTCAAGAGCTTGACCGTGCATGGGTTGAAGCAGGCGAAAAAGAAATCAAAGCCTCTATAAAAGAATGGTACGTTCCCAACGAAGACGAAATGGCTCTGTGGCGCGCAGGTGCGATTGACGCTTGGTTGAATGCTAAAGGCAGCTTTGACCCAGCAACAGCACGTCGTGTTCTGGAAGAGCAAGGCATGACTGACTTTATCGCACAGCTCGAAGCAGCAGGAGCTCTGTAACGTAACTTAAGCTATCTAAAAATAAGCATGGTGCAGGATACGCTCTTGCATCATGCTCTTCACTAACAATTACTCTCTTCTCCTTCTCCTTCTCCTTCTCCTTCTCCTTCTCCTTCTCCTTCTCCTTCTCCTTCTCAAGTCACAATAGGAAACGCCCACATGGAAAGCGTAATGCTACTGATAATATTAGTGATGCTGATCATGCTCGGCGCACCTGTGGGTTTCACCCTAATCCTAATTCCCGTCGTCTATATTCTGTTCACCGACGCAGCACCGATGATCTTGATCCCCAGTCAGATGTTCAGTGCCATCGATTCCGTCCCACTCACGGCTATCCCCTTCTTTATGCTCACCGGCGAACTTATGACCAGTGCTACGATCACGGATCGTCTGGTAAATCTTAGCCAACGTCTGATTGGTCGGATGCGTGGCGGCATGGCACAGGCAAATGTATTGGTTAGTATGTTTTTTGCGGGCATGAATGGGTCAGTTGTCGCAGACACTGCCACAGTTGGATCACTGATGATTCCCGCAATGAAACGTGCAGGATATCCCCCTGCATTTGCCGCGGCAATCACGGCCGTCAGTTCCACAATCGGCGGTATCCTCCCGCCATCTATTATGATGATCGTTTTGGCCAATGCAGGGGGTATCTCTGTTGGGGCACTGTTTGCAGGTGGCATTATTCCGGGCTTAATGATTGGTGCACTTTTGATGGTGATCAACTATATCATCGCGCGCCGAAATAATTTTGAACGCAGCGATGAGCCGTTCAGCTTTAAGGCCATTGCTGTTGCTAGCTATGAATCCTCTTTCGCGTTACTCATTCCTATCGTTCTTGTAGGCTCTGTTGTCTTTGGTATTGCTGGTGTCGTTGAAGCAGGCGCATTGACGGCAACAATCGCCTTATTGGTAGGTCTGTTTGTCTATCGCACAATCACGTGGTCAAATTGCAAGGGCGCGTTCGTACGCGCATTTCGTAATTCCGCGATGGTCTTCATCATCATCGCCGCCTCTGGTCCATTCAGCTGGTTGTTAACCTCACTTGGTGCGATCAGCGAACTCGAACAATGGTTGCTCAGCTACACTGATAATCCATTGCAGTTTGCACTGGTGCTGGTTCTGTTCATCTGTCTGTTGGGAATGGTCATGGATTCAGCTGCCAACATCATCATCGTTGGCCCTGTATTGGTCGATGTAATGGTAAAAGCAGGTTATCCCGATGTTCAGGCCGCATTGGTTGTCGTTGTCGGCTTTCTGATTGGCTCTGTAACACCCCCCGTTGGTGTTGCCTTCTTTACCGCGGGGGCAATTGCAAATGTGCGATTAGAGAAAGTAGCAATCGCGATGTTGCCATTTCTTGCGGCACTCTTTGTCCTGCTGTTTATATTGATCGTCGTGCCAGAGTTCACAATGTTTCTGCCGCGCAGCTTTGGATATGTAAACTGATGTGCACTCAGATCAACAATCCTACTAAAGGGGCCATATCATGCTAAACGCCATAGTTTTTTTGGACCGCGCTGTTAAAAAAGTCCTGACCGCTTTTTGCGCTACGCTTCTTTTGATGATGGTGGTATTCACTGTTTATTCTGTCATCATGCGCTACGTTTTTGCAAATCCACCCGTATGGGGTGATCTTCTGACGGTGCTCAGTAATATCTGGCTGGTCTTCTTCGCACTCGCCCTAACAGTCCGCGACAAAGACCATATCGCGCTTGATTTAATCTACTCATGGCTTCCCCTCAAAGCTGCCTTTGCTGTTCAACAGTTTTGGTCTCTGGTCATCTGCGGACTTGGCCTTGTGATGATCATCTATGGTATCGAGGCGGTCGAGACGATGGGAGGCAAGTACTGGGAAATGTGGTACTTTGCGTGGGAAGATGGAGGTTTCGTTTTCAAACCAAATTACATGCCAAAAAAATATGCAATCTCCATCGTGCCGATTTCAGGTGTTCTTGTCAGTATTGCAGCGTTTGCTTCGATCCTAGAAGATAGCTTGCGGCTAAGGGCTGGTACATATGAACAGGCCCAAGACACCGATGATTAGGCGTAGGTTGATCGGATTTAATCAATATTAGATCGCCTTTGATAATTAAAATGGAGAGTAGCTAGTACTACTTTGCGCTTTAGCGCGGAGCGTTGAAAACCTCATAACCGTAATGAATGTCCGCTTTCGTATCGAGGATTAACATTATTTCAATCGCAGCGAATGTCTGCTTCCCGCCCATAGTTACCAGGTCAGCTCACAGCCTCGGCCCGTTGCTGCCTTTCACCGGTTGATCTAATGCTGCGATGCAGCTTCCACAGACCGGCCATTCGTGCATCGCGCAGCATTTTGCCAGCTTAAACGTCGGTCTGCGGACAAGCCAGACCTTCGCCTGATGATGTCCTTTGTTGCGCCGCGATTTGAATAAGCAGGCGGTCAAGCAAACCTGACGACTTTATATGCGAACTGTGGTAACGCGGGTATATATTTTGCTCATATTTATCGCAAATAGTATAATTAATAAGCATTTTATCATTTATTTTTAGTGACATCCATTAGAATAGGTAAATAATATTGCCCTAAGTGATTAGTCAGTCAAAAGTTGGTATCAGAGATACTATCAAAGGACTGGCTAAATGAGAATACGCAGCTTTGGATACAACCATTTAGATTTATCATCTCACACACAACAAATATTAGGTAGTGTGTTTACTTTGATAGCAGGGCTTGGAAGCGTAGTAAAATCACGCCTATCGAAATCATTTATGCAATTCAAAATTAACCGGTTATCTTCGGCTTTAAG